>Ga0181403_1000001_pt1 | contig 110431 bp, 139 predicted proteins | sample 26SPOviralmetaG_FD_130132 | JGI IMG/M metagenome (GOLD analysis project Ga0181403, IMG submission 130132) | Marine viral communities from the oligotrophic San Pedro Time Series (SPOT) site, San Pedro Channel, CA, USA - 26 SPOT_SRF_2011-09-28 | ecosystem: Environmental > Aquatic > Marine >...
TATACAATCCGGTTCTTGAAACTGTTAGTGACTCCGTTTACGGACACTGAAGCATACAAGACCGGTATTGTAGATGAAGACGGGAAGAAACGCAAGGACTTCAATACGAATAGTACTGATGACCGTGATGCATATCGCAGCCATTATACCCAATTCCACCGTCTGGTATTCAACCTCAAACGACTCATGGCAAAGGTGCCTGGCGGACAGTCCGTAGTCGCTAGGTATGGTGCAGCACTCGCACTGATCAAAGAGAATGGTCAACTATCAAATTCTAAACTCATGCAGATCCACAAAGAGACAGGCATAGACATCCTTGATGTACTCGCAGAAGACTCTCAATGGTTTATGTTGGAAGACAAACAACTAGGGCCAGGCGTCTATCGATTCAAACACGATACCATCACTATAGACTGTGAAGACATAGTGAAGAAAGATGACAGGGTACGAGTTTTTGAAAGTGACTCAAGTCCAGTTCATGAAGTTTTAGGTATCGATATATACAAGGGAATGCACCTAAACTCTAAGCAGTGGGTTTACTTCTCATCAGGAGAGATTACGCGATGAAGGGATTCAAGCAATTCACTGAAGAAATGACTGCCACAGGTGCAGTCGCTGGGGCAGGAGACGATAGTGAAACCGTACCAGTATATCTTGGCAAGAAGAAAAAGAAACGTGACAATAGACCAGATGTCTTGAAACGTTTTATAAGTAAACAAGAAGAATCAAGGAAATACTGGAGTAAGTAGATGGAATTCATTATAGACCAATTGATGACATGGTGGCAGTTCACCCTCGCGGGTGTGTTGATCATCATAGGGTGGATCATCAACCTATTCGGTGTTGATCAGGATGAACCACTAGTTGGTCTAGAGTTTAATGAGATGCCTCACATGAGACCCATTACAATCGAAACGGCAGGAAAAGGGTTCTGGGGTGCGATCAAGATGTGGCTTCTGGGTGTACGCACATGGGAGATTGCCAAAGACTGGAACTTCTCTCTAGACGGTGAGAAGTATGTCATCCCCAAGGGGTTCGTCTTTGACGGTGCCTCTGTTCCTAAGTTCCTTGCTTCATGGTTATCACCGACTGGTGTACTACTCGTAGGTGGTCTGGTTCATGACTATGTCTATAAGTACACTGTCCTACTCAAGAAGGGTAAGAAGAGTACCACAGACCCCATGACACAGAAAGAGGCGGATGCACTGTTCCGTGACATCGGTATTGAGCAGAATGGATTTCACTTCCTGAACAAACTGGCATACTGGGCACTACGCATCGGTGGGTTTGTTGCATGGAATGGACACAGAAAAGTGGGAGCAAAGGCACTTTGAAAAAACTATTAGGATTGATTATACTTGCACCCATGATGTCTCATGCAAACCCGTACATAGAGTACAAGCATGAACATCAACACAAAGACTGGAAGTTTGATAAAAACACGCAGCATCTTCGTTTTGGGTATAAGGCCGACAATAACTTATATCTTGAAGCGGGCCCTATGACCGATGGGTACAGTTGGGAGAGTGGATACAAGTTTAAGAAAGATAAGTTTACTTTCAAAGGCAAACTTGAAACCAAGGATGCTGATGGTTCGGTGCCAAAATCAAAACTAGAAACTGAAATAAGGTATACCTTCTAATGGACTTTATCAAAGCAAGACTCAAAGAACGAACCTCACTTGATGGTGTGGTTCTTATCGCTGCGGGAGTTATCTTCCTAGTGTTCAAACCTTTCGCTTCTATTGCCGCCTATGCTGCTATCGCATATGGTGGTTGGACTATCTACAAGAAAGAAGACTAATGATTAAGGTCTATGTGTTCATTGCTATATTTGGTCTACTGAGTACGGTAGTGTTTGGTGTGTATCGTGAGTACAACGATATGAAAGATCGTATCGAAACTCTACGCGAAAACAATGTGAAGTTAAAGATTGTCGCAGAAGAGAATCAGAAGGCGTTAGAACAAGCGCAAGAATTTGCGACAGAGATGAATGAACGCAACCAAGAACTACAAGTAGGTTTACAGGAGGCAGAAGTCTACACAGACAAACTGCGGGGTAAACTACAAAGACATGACCTCACCTTGCTTAGTCTGAAGAAGCCGGGAATGATTGAAACGAGAGTCAATAATGCTACCAAGAAGGTGTGGAATGAAATTGAGACTATTAGCGGCGCTGCTTCTACTACCAGTAATTAGCGGCTGCTCACTCCTAAACAGACAACCTCCTGAACCAGAGGTTGTTATCCAGACCAAGTTTGTTGAGAACAAGATTCCTCTACAGGTCGCACCTAAACCAGTAAGTCTCAACCACCCCAAAATCTATGTGGTGACCGAGGAGAACTGGGACGAATTTATAGAAACCTACAAAAAAGACAATGGTCAAGAGTGGGTATTCTACGCCTTCAGTGTAAGATCATACGAAACCCTCGCTCTGAACATCGGAGAGATCCGACGATATATGGAGCAACAGAAGGCAATCATAGCCTACTACGAGGGTGCGATTGAGAGAAAACCTCAAGAGGAAGAAACTGAAATAAAAGATTGACTTTCTTTCCCATATAGCGTATAATACCTGATCTCAAAATTATGGGGGTGATATATACTATTACCCCTAAAAAAACTATACGCATGGAAAAGAAAGAATGCCCGTAAAAATTGATAAGAAGAAAGATAGTCTCCTCGCTGAATACGCAGTGGGAATGTTAAAAGACTTTTATTTACGTGATTATGAGAAGAGTCCCCAAGAGGGTTTCAAACGGGCATCAGAAGCATGGTCTAAGTATCGAAACGAGATGGATGATGAATTGGCACAACGTCTCTATGACTATGTGTCCAATAAGTGGTTCATGTTCGCGAGTCCGGTTCTTTCTAATGCACCCAATGGTACCAAAGCAGACAAAGGGATGCCCATCTCTTGCTTCCTCACCTATGTACCTGACACCCTCGAAGGTCTAATCGGACACTCATCAGAACTCAGATGGTTGTCTGTGTATGGTGGTGGTGTCGGTGGTCATTGGTCTGATGTAAGAACGGTATCAGACATCGCGCCGGGCCCTATGCCCTTCCTACACACAGTAGACGCAGACATGATTGCGTATCGTCAGGGTAAGACTCGTAAGGGTTCCTACGCTGCGTACATGGATATCCACCACCCTGACATCGTTGAGTTTATGAATATGCGTATCCCTACGGGTGATGTACAACGCAAGGCATTGAACCTACATAACGCAATCAATATCACCGATGAGTTCATGGAGGCGGTTCATGCGAATGCCGAGTTTGGATTACGCGATCCAAAAGATGATTCGGTAAAAGAAACTATCAATGCACGTAAATTATGGGAGCGTATCCTTGAGATCCGATTCCGTACAGGTGAACCATACCTGAACTTTATTGATACCGCAAACGCAGACCTACCAACACCATTGAAAGATCGTGGACTGAAGATCCACGGATCTAATCTATGTAACGAAATACACCTACCAACCTCCGAGGATAGAACGGCAGTGTGCTGTCTATCCTCCCTAAACTTGGAATATTATGATGAATGGAAAGATACTACTATTATCCGTGACCTTGTTCGTATGCTTGACAATGTCTTGCAGTTCTTCATCGATGAAGCACCCAACACTATTACCAGAGCCAAGTACTCTGCTGAACGTGAACGAAGCATTGGTCTTGGAGCCATGGGATTTCATTCCCTATTGCAAAAGCACGGTGTTGCGTGGGAATCCGAAGCAGCAAGAGAAATCAACAGAACAGTCTTTGAACGAATCAAATCCGAAGCAGAAGACGAGACCATCTTGCTTGCCTTGGAAAGAGGAGAGTATCCAGATGGAGAGGGATATGGACGAAGGAACTCCCATCTTCTTGCGATTGCGCCAAATGCCTCAAGTGGTGTAATCCTATCAACGAGTCCATCTATCGAACCTTTGAAGGCAAATGCGTACACACATAGGACACGCGCTGGTTCGTTCCTCGTAAAGAATAAATACCTTACTCAACTCTTAAATGAGAAGGGTGAAAACAACGAATCTACTTGGACATCAATCATTACCAAGAAAGGTTCGGTACAACACCTTCCCTTCTTTACTGAAGGAGAGAAGGCAATCTTTAAGACAGCAGATGAACTTGACCAAAACTGGGTGGTTACACACGCAGCAGAACGTCAACCATTTATCTGTCAAGGTCAGTCGGTGAATCTATTTTTCCCTGCTGGAGCCGAGAAGTCTTATGTAAACCAAGTGCATCTGAGAGCATGGAAGGACGGACTCAAGGGTCTGTATTACTTGCGTACAGAAGCAAAACAAAGAGCAGAGAATGTATCCGAGAAGGTAGAACGTATTGCACTTGCGGGTGATATGCGTACTATAGTATACGGAAAAGACGATTGTCCATACTGCGCTATGGCAAAAGAAGAGTTGACATTGAGAGGAATCCCCTTTGACTATATTGACCTAAAAGAAATCGGAAAGTCTGCTGCCGAAGTCACAGGTCGTAAAGTCAAGACCGTACCACAAATCTACCTAGAAGGTGAGTATGTTGGTGGTTGGGATGATTTGATGGCGCATTTGAACGAGAACCATGAAACTCAAGAGGGTGATGAATGCATTGCCTGTGAAGGATAAAAAAATAGATGGCACTACTAGAATTTAGTAAAACGTATAAACCGTTCCAATATCCTTGGGCGGTTGAACTTGTAAAGAAACACGAAGAGGTTCACTGGGTTGAGGATGAGGCAGAACTGTCTGAGGATATCCAAGACTGGAGAACAAAACTAAACGAAGACGAGAAAGAGTTTATCACCCAAGTACTGAGGCTGTTCACCCAGTCTGATGTACAGGTCGGTGAGAACTATCATGAGTTGTTGATACCTCGTTTCAAAAACAACGAAGTCCGTAACATGTTGTCCTCATTTGCAAACCGTGAAGGTGTACACCAACGTGCTTATGCATTGTTGAATGACACTCTAGGTTTACCAGATGAAGAACACTCTGCATTTATGGAATATAAGGAGATGGCAGACAAGATTGACTTCATGAAAGAGGGTGATATTCATTCTCTGAACGGTCTTGCCTTGGTACTTGCACAGTCTGTATTCAATGAGGGTATGTCCCTGTTCGCATCCTTTGTGATGTTGCTGAACTTCCAGAGGTTCGGTAAGATGAAGGGTATGGGTACGATTGTAGAGTGGTCTATCCGTGATGAGACACTGCACGTACAGGGGAACGCTAAACTGTTCCGTGAGTTCTGTGAAGAACATCCACGTATCGTCAACGATGAGTTAAAGTCTAAGATCTACCAGATGGCTAGGAATGCCGTGAAGTTAGAAGACCGATTCATCACATTGGCATATAAGTCTGGAGATATCGAAGGTCTGTCCGAGGCAGATGTCAAGCAATACATCCGTCACATTGCAGATCGTAGACTACTGCAACTAGGTATGAAGCCTAAGTTCGGTGTCAAGGACAATCCACTACCGTGGTTGGACTGGGTATTGAATGGTGCGTCCCATGATAACTTCTTTGAGAAACGAGTCACTGAGTATTCCGTTAACGGTATGGAAGGTGATTGGGGTTGGGAGGACGATGCTCCAGAAGCAAACGCCGCATGATAGAGGATGATGAACTCCCAATCTTTGTACTAGAGTGTAATCTCTGTGAGACTGAAGTGGAGGTTATAGTAAAGGACAGTGAGGAGGAACCCCAATACTGTCCTATGTGTGGAGTCACTATAGACTAAGCATATATACCTTCATGTGGATGTACGAAGGTAAAGAGTTTGAGCCAGAAGACGAGTTCTTGGAACCCTACCAAGGATTCGTCTACTGCTTGACTGAGTTAAACACTGGTAAAAAGTATATTGGTAAGAAGTTCTTCTGGAAACCCAAGATACTCCCTGTTACGAAAACAAGAAAAAGACGCAAAAGAACACGAGTCCAATCGGACTGGCGTGACTACTATGGTTCGTCAGAACAGGTAAAAACCCTCGTAGAAGGGGGTCAGGAGTTCCGTAGAGAGGTTCTAAGACTGTGTCGTACCAAAGGTGAGTGTTCGTACTACGAAGCAAAACTACAATTCCAATACGATGTTCTATTGAGTGATGAATACTACAATGAGTTTATAGGATGCAAAATTCATGCAAAGCATATTAGATCGTAACCTCATATGCGATGAGTTTGATAACAACGAAATCGACCCGCATATAAATCAGATGAAATGGCGATTATTTGATGCTGGCGCAAAGAAGGGTGATCTTGTTACGATATCGATGATGAAAGTTGATGTCAATCATGTGGGTGCAATATTTGCATGTGCTGAGATGGGACTGAGAGTATTCATACTGGATAGTCCTGCAACTAAAGAGTCGTTACCGTTTACTAAACTTGCACTCCACGGCCCGTCCGATTACTACATCTACAGTTCTGCCGAGGATACTACTACCATCTATAATGGTCTACATGATGAGATGATGAGACTGTATGGTGGAGTTGGTATTGATGCGGAGTCTCCGACTCAATATAAGTTCTTTCAGGCAGCACCCGTGTATGAGGATGATCCCTTTCTGGTCAGTTCCACATCAGGAACGACTGGGCCATCCAAACCAGTCACATTCTCTCATAAAGAGGTAGTGGCTATTGCCAAAAGAAATATAAAGATATTTGGATTCACCCGACATTCGCGAGTGATTCACTCTAGAAATCTACACCACGCCTCTGCCATGCTCACCTCACTACTACCTAGTCTTATGGCCATGCATCGTGGTTTCGGTAGTGATATGCACAAAACCTTTTCAATTGGTCACGATGATTCTCATGAAGAATCAACATCCTACCTAAGAGGGTTGCAAGGGATATATGAATTTGGTGCTACTCATATTATGATACCAAACAAGAGTACACTATACGACTTCCTCGACTCATTCCCTTTGCCTTTCCGAAGCAGACTGAATATCAATATGTCTGGGTTTGTATTGGATGAGGAGTTTGTTGAACTAGCAAAGAAACATAATGTTTGTTTTCAGTCACATTACGGTAGTATTGATACCGCCATTCCACTATTAGTAAACCTTGTGAAAGCTGATACTGAGATGTTTCCCAATAGTCTTGGTGTGTTACCGGATGACTTTTATGAGGTTAGTATAAGAAATCATCCTAATACTCGAAGATCTTTTTTACAGATAGAGCATGAGTGGTGGGATAAACCTCGGTATATTGATGACGATATTTCATTTCTAGAAGGTCGTTACATACTAAATAGAGAAAGAGATACACAGATCGATATCCCCGATGGTTTTGATATAACACCATTCTTTCAGGATACAAAGATCAATCATGAGCAGTTAAGGGGACATTTAAGTGTTATTAGTAAACGGATGTAGTTTCACTTTTGGTGATGAATTGGAGGGGTGTTATGAGTTACCGATGACTCACTGGCATCTTACTTGGGCTGACCAACTAGCAGGTAAACTGGGGTTAGACTATGACAACATTGCCAACTGCGGTAGCGGTAATGAAAAGATTTTTCGTGATACCGTAGACTATCTGGTAAAACATTCTAAGACTCGTAACGTAACTAATGTAATGGTTTTATGGTCTGATCCACTAAGAAAAGAAACAATGCTTGAGATCAAGGATCGTGATGTTGATGCGGCAGAAGTTTTCCCCCATATATCCATGACCCAGTGGCATGAACGCAGACAAAATGATGTTACATTATCTATGAGCAAGGAGTTATCTCTAATACATTGTAATGATGCTATATACAATTATCACAATACATTTGGCAGACAAGCAAGAACTATCACTGCGATAAGATCTGCCTTTGCTACTGGGTATACCCATCTACTGAGTAATATGGTAGCACTCCAAGCTTTATGTGATGGTATGGGCATTACGATCATGCAAGGTGTATTCCATTCTCATATTAGATCGGAATATATGAAGATAAGCACTAGGGTCAAAAATGCAGGTCAAAGGACAAGTAAACAAGTCCACCAGTGGCGCGATTGGACATCAGAATCACTGAACCTCCTGCGTCAAGAAAATCGGATTGGTCTTGGTGACTATGACATGACACTCAAAGAATTCCAAGAACCTAGAGACTGGTATCCGGGCGGTCACCCCGACGAACAGGCGCATACTGAATTTGCGGAATATCTTTATTACATCTGCGGTAAAATAAAAAAAGATGATCAATCGTAATGTTATAAATGACGCCATTCTTATAGATGGAAGTTCTAAAGATGAGTTTTGTGAAATCATTAATCAGTTCAAACATCTTCTGATACAGAATGGTGTATCAAAGGGTCAGGTCACCACCATCATCATACCTAAGAACGGGGTGGTTCAACTGGCAGCCATGTTCGCGTGTCTTGAGTTAGGAGTTCCTTTATGGATCATTCCTGATACTATGTGGGAAGGCAGAACTCAAGGTTTGGACGAAAAAGACCTTGACAGGTTACCTGTAAATAGGATAGAATACTTTGATGAGGCTTCGCGAAGGTTTCACGAGAAGTACTTTGAACACAATCCTGCGTATGAGATCTATCTGAATGGATCTACTAGTATCCGCAATATCATAGACGCAACACAACTGCCACCTGATACAGATGATATCCAACCGTGGGAAGTGACTGAAGATGATTATGCGTTTATCCGTAGTGACAAGTTCTGGAAACGAGAAGAGAATCCATTTGAAGGTATGAGGGTAACTCACAAGCAGTGCCTAGAGAACGTTGAGGAGTTCATTCCTTATTATCGCAATAGAAGGACAGGATACCCTCTGTCATACCACCACAAGGGTGCCTTTGAACGGAATATCCTACCAGCACTAATGTCTGCCAAGTCTCTGAACTCATTGACATTTGCATCACCGTCTTTGTTTGGCCCTGAGATATCACGGTTGTCCGTCAAACGATATCTACCTCGACTGATGAAGTTAGACTCCATATATGCGTTTGAGGACGATACGATGGAGATGATAGTAGACTGTATGATGGAGTGGGGTCAATACTTCTCAGAAACTCTGTCTATCTTCCCTCATGAGGGAAAATGGCACACTGATACGCACACCTCATGGGAAGAGGATCTGAATATGAAGTTCTTTGGCAACAGAATGCTTGAAGGTTTTGAAGAAATAATGAAAAAAATTCAAAAAAGCCCTTGACAATCTCTGATACAGGGTGTATAATACTTGTATTGAAACTGAGAAAGGAACTGAGAAATGGCCTACGTTAGTCAAGAAATGAAGAAAGAACTTGCTCCTGCGATCAAAGCAGTGTTGAAGAAGTACGGGTTCAAAGGTACTATCGGTGTTCAACACCACAGCGGTTTGGTCGTAAAGATCAAGGGTGGTACTGAGATCGTTGAAGAGTATGTCAGGACTACGGGTTTGAAAAACCCTGCTGGTCGTGCTAAAGAGATCAAGGAAGATGCCGCCCGATGGGGATTGGATGTCAACGAATATTGGACTGAACGTTACGGCAAGTATGAAGGGTTCTTCAACGAGTTGGTCGAGGCCATGAAAGGCCCCAAGTACTTCTGTAAAGATGACATAATGACCGACTACTTCCACAGAAGTCACTACACTTACATAAAGGTGTACGCATGAGAGAGTGGGGTCGATTGGAATGGTTAATCGCGGGGTTATGGATAGTAGCCCCCCTGTCAATACTTTACATCAATGGGATAATCTAATGACAAAAGAAATAAGCATGGACGAGTTCTTCTTCGGTATTCTGGACGCTCTGCGTGAGTCGGGTCAGATGAATATGTTTGGTGCCCCTCGTTACTTGACCGAAGAGTTCGGTCTGGAAAAAAACAAAGCTCGTGCTGTCTTTAAGGCATGGATGGAGCGTAAGGAATGACTATATAATGATGACAACCGAAGAAATTGCTGAACGTTTGGAAGGTCTTGGGACAATCCTGAATGAAGCAAAGAAGCAGTTGGAGATAGCAGAAGAGTGCGAAAACGCAGAAGGTGTCGCACATTGGACGTTTGAAGTCGTGGAATGGGAACAAGAAGTCCAAGAATTTCGCGAATATTTTGGTGTTTAGAGATCCTTCTGCGTATATATAATATCATAAGAGGAACCTTATGCAGAAAGAAGTGTTTGAGATCTTTGAAGATTTCACAAAATTAACCAACCGGAAAGACAAGATCACCTTTCTCAAAGAGATGGGAGATTCCATTCCAGCCGTCAAAGACGTTGTTCGGGGTTGTTTTGACGAGCGACTAAAGTTTGCTTTACCTGAAGGCAAACCACCGTATACCCCCAACCGTCCTGAATCTACTCCCAGCACCCTACTTAAACTTCACCGACAGTTCGGTGATTTTGTGGAAGGTGCGAGAAATTCAGAACTGGGTAAAATTAAAACAGAAACCAAATTCATACAATTATTGGAGAGTATCCATGCAGAGGACGCACTGATCGTTCTTGCAATGAAGGATAAGAAACCTCCGGTCAAAGGATTGACTAAAAAGATAGTTGAGGAGGCATTTCCCACCCTATTATCTTAACTTCGTTATGTTATTTCAATAATAACAGGAGCGCATTTATGCCGACAAACCAAATAGAGCGATTAAAGAACGACAGCCGTGAACTTGATAATTACATTCACCGTCTCAAGAAAAAAGGCAGAGACAATCTTGCTCACAAGTTATCGATGAAAAAGGCGTTCCTTAGTCAAACTATTGCCGATTACGAAGAAACAATCTTAGCATAGATAAGGTAGGTGATTTATCTCGTGGGGGCGTTCATCGCCCCCTCGTCACTTTGGAGAATGAAAATATGCCGTTTTACACAATTGTAAACAAAGAAACTGGTGAGATGGAGGAATGTATGTGTTCCTACTCCCGTCTACAAAAACGTCTAGATGAGTTGGGCCCTGACTGGCAACAACGCATTGGTGCACCCGCCCTTGTTACCCACACAGGTAATATAATCAATAAAACATCGGGAGACTGGAAAAACCTAATGAGTAACATCGAAAAAGGTTCTGGTCGAGGAAGTAACATTAAACAATGAGTCAAATGAGACGCCTTCGTATTGAACATCTTTTGAAATACGATCCCATAACGGCAAATCAAAAAACTGCGTATGACGCATGGAACGAACAAGATCATCTCGTTTTATGTGGTTCCGCTGGCACAGGTAAGACCTTCATAGGAATGTATCTCGCACTACAGGATGTTCTTGATAAGTCCTATTCCCAAGACAAACTTGTTATCGTAAGAAGTGTAGTCCCCACCAGAGAGATGGGTTATCTGCCTGGCTCTATTGAAGAGAAGGTTGATGCCTATACCTCACCCTATCGTGCGGTCTGTACTGAACTGTTCAATGAGAGCGGTGCATACGAAAACCTAGAGAAACAAGGTGTCATCAACTTTATGTCAACCTCGTTCATACGGGGGGTCACTTTGGATGATACTATTGTCATTGTGGACGAGATGCAGAACCTGACCTTCCACGAGTTGGACTCTATAATTACACGAGTGGGACGTAACAGTCGTATCATCTTTAGTGGTGATTACTATCAGTCAGATCTAGGTAAAGAAACCGATAAGAACGGCATACTACACTTCATGAACATCATGGAAGTCATGAATAACTTTACCACCGTTGAGTTCGGATGGCCCGACATTGTAAGGTCAGACTTCGTGCGAGACTATATAATGACTAAGGAAATGGTAGAGAGAGGTAAGATCAAATGAACCTAAGTAAAAACTTTTCGTTAAAAGAATATACCAAGTCTCAGACGGCAACTCGTCTGGGTATCAATAACACCCCTGAAGGTGATCATCTAGAGAGTGCCAAGGCACTGTTCGAGAATGTCGTACAGGCAGTGCGGGAAGAGTTCGGGGTGACTCGTATCACATCTGGATATCGTTCTCCTGCACTCAACGAAGCAATCGGAGGGTCACCCAGATCTCAACACTCCAAGGGACAAGCAGTAGACTTTGAGTGTGATGGGTCTGATAACCTTGTGGTCGCACAGTGGATCAGAGATAACCTAGAGTTTGATCAGTTGATCTCTGAGTTCTACGAGGAAGGTGATCCATCATCTGGTTGGATACATGTCAGTTGGGCTGGTGATGATAACCGGAACCAATGTCTGACTGCTACCCGTCATGAAGGCGCAACCCGATATACCACTGGTTTGCCTGAGTGAAAAACGCAATTTTCCAATATATGGTTACCAACGAGGACACCGAGGCTCGTGGTAAAGTCCCTGAATATGGCCGTGATGGTAATAGGAGTGATTTGTACAGAAAGACAGCAGATCTATCTGCGGAATCTTTTTCAATCTATGCTGAAAAAATAGATGCTGTCCATCACTATTCTAAGAAACAAGTCTATACCGCTGATAAATCGGGTAACTCGGTGTTGCTCTTTGAATGCCTACGTGTGATTTATGATCCTCTCTACGATAATTTTGATCAAGTGTTGTTTGTTGACGCTGATATCATATGTAACACTGAAGAGAATATCTTTGACCTCGCTGGCGATTATGATGTCTGTGGTGTCTATGAATCGGACATACGCACGGATCAGTCAGGTGGATACAATACTTGGGATTATGACGATAAGCAACGAATCCTGATCGAAGAGAAGTATGCTCGTAACAATATACCAGTAGTACCCACAAGTCCTCCACAGAGACCTTCATGTATCGCTACACTTAATACTGGTGTCTTAATATGGTCTAGAGAGGCTCGTCACAAAGCAAGGGAAGTATTCGATCCTTGGTATGACTATGTACAGGATGGTATTGAACACAATACTCCGTACTGGTTAAACAACGATCAACCTTGGATCTCAGGCCAGTTAGTCAAACATGGATTCTCGGTTCTGGGTCTTGATCAGACATGGAATGATACCCCTACTCACTATCGCGACTGGCATGGAGACTATGGTGATGGTGCTATGAGTGCCTACGACAAGTGGAGAGACCAAAACTTCCTCCACTATACAGGTGGTGGCAACAAAGTAGAGATGTTGAAACATCACAAAATGGATCTATTTAAGTACATTTAGCACTTGACAAATCCTACACATGTTGTTATAATAGCAACATAATCGAGAAGTAAGGAGTAAAAGTGCTCGATCAATACCACAAAGTCATACTGACCGATGCTGACGGTGTCCTGTTGAACTGGGGATACGCATTCGATGTCTGGATGACTGAGAAGGGATATGAGGTTATTAACAAGAATGCCTACAGCATCCACGAAATCTATGCGGGACTTACTAAACCAGAGTCTAAGAAACTAGTTCGAGAGTTCAACGAGAGTGCGGCTGTCGGTTTTATCCCACCCCTACGAGACGCGATCCAATATGTGAGGAAACTTCACGAAGAACATGGTTATGTCTTTCACCTGATCACAAGTCTAAGTAAGAACGAGAACGCACAGAAGTTACGAACCATGAACATCAGAAAGTTATTTGGTGAGACTGCGTTTGAGAAGTTCATTTACCTTGACACTGGGGCAGACAAGGATGAAGTCCTGAAGGAATACGAAGGTACCGGATACACTTGGGTCGAAGACAAGGTTGAGAACGCAGACGCTGGAGACCAGTTCGGTCTGGACTCTATTGTCATGGAACACGGTTACAACATGAAATCTGAGAAGTACCCTCTAATGAAGGGTTGGAAAAATGTATACGAATACCTAGTTGGTTGATGTATATATAACTACATGAGATATGTAGGTTTTTCAGAGTTTTTTCATGACGCCGGTCTTGCCATCGTCAACCAAGACGGTTCGGTAGCATTTGCGTCCCAAGCAGAACGGTATAGTGGTCTAAAGATGGATCACTTGATACCCCCAGAGATGTGGTCGTTTGTAAATAACGACGATCATGTCACTTACTATGAAGACGCAGATCTTCGTAGGGAGAAGATGGGTGGTATGCGTACCTTCCAAAATAATCCAGATGTTGCTAGAAAGGCAAAACGAGGTTGGATTGATACCGCATACCCCATGCGGAACTCTCTTACCTTTGACACCTTCAACGAACATCACGAGAGTCATTGTGCTCTCGCATTTCTGACTCGTCCGTGGGAATCAAAAGAAGACACCGTCATGGTGTCGGTAGATGGTTCTGGTGAACTTGAGTCTCTGGTCATCAAAGACCACAACTTCAAGACAATCAAACAAATACTGTGGCCCCAGTCCTTGGGATCTATCTACGGGACAGTAACATCTGCCCTTGGATTCAAAATGTTGAGGGACGAATATATCGTCATGGGACTGGCCTCATACGGTAAGGTAGATAAGACTCTATATGATATCCTTTACAATATGTACTATTGGTTTGAAAGTGAGGATGGTTGTAATGTAAGGCAGATAGTAGACTTTGAGGGGAATTGTGTTGCAGAGAGTGCCTTGTCTGCAAAGTATGTTCAATATGAACATAAAGTTCTAAAGCGAGTGAAGGGCATATCAGAAGAAGATGCCAGTGCAACTATACAGAAGTTCTTTGAGGACGAAGTACTCAAGGTGATGACTGAAGCACGTAAGTATGGTTCTAAACTTGTCTACAGTGGTGGGTGTGCACAGAATGTAACTGCCAACTCTAAGATCCACGAATTGTTCGATGACATGCATATTGCTCTTGCGCCCAATGATGCTGGTAATGCACTGGGGTGTGCCCTGTACTCGTGGCACAAGGCCACGGGTGGAGACAACGTAAAGTGTAGTCCTTACCTTGGTCACAACATTGATCGTCCCATAGACCCTAAGATGGTCGCTCAGTACCTCGTTGACATCAAGATATGTGGTGTTGCGAATGGTCGTGCAGAGTACGGCCCTCGTGCACTGGGTAATCGTTCTCTGTTGGCAGATGTGCGATATGATGTAAAGGATACTGTGAATACAATCAAACGTAGACATAAGTTTAGACCCTTTGCACCCGCTATCCTTTCTGAGTACGCTGACGAGTATTTTGAAGGGCCTATGAACGAGTATATGCAGTACACCGCAAAGGCAAAGCATGACTACTCATCAGTCACCCACGTAGATGGTACAGCAAGGGTACAACTGGTCAAACCTGACTGTGAGTCTGTCCTACGTCCGATTCTAGAGGAGTATTACGAGTTGACGGGTGTTCCTATGTTACTAAATACATCTTTGAACATACGCAACAGACCGATGGTGAACACCATAGAAGATGCGGAAGAGTGGGAAAGTAAATACAATGTAAAAGTATTTTGATGGAGTGGGTAAAGACATACGATTTAAGTGGTGGTTCTTTTGAAGAAGATCGGGCAAAGATCCTCAACCATGTAGCAGACATCAAGAATAATAATGACACTAAGTTTGCAAAGATGTCTAGTTCTGATTATAAGTTGCATAGGGATGTCAGTCTCGACACTTATGACCCTATCGTAAGGAAGATGGTAAGACCGGCTCTAGAAAACTATATGCGGCAGTACCATTGCGAACTCTTGGATATAAAACGTATGTGGTTCGCTGAGTATTTCAACGGAGCCGACTTTGGATGGCATACACATGAAGGATGTAACTTATCTGCTGTCCTACATATAGTATGTGAAGAAGAATATGCTACGGAGTTACTTGGGTTTAACCGCAAGATGGGAGAAGGAGATCTTATAGTTTTCCCTGCTATGTTGCCCCACAGAGGAAGACCTGTTCACAGGGGACGTAAACTGGTGATAGGGTTAAATATTGATATGGCAGGAAGTACACTAAACGCGCCGGGAGAATAAGATGGGCGAAGATATCGAAAAAGCAGGACACCATCCCGCTGACACAAATGGGGATGGCAAAGTAACAGAAGATGAACAGTCTCTGTACCTTGAGTTCAAACGTAAAGAACTTGAAGATGCAGATCTAATGAGAGACGCACAGCGTAGGATGGCATGGTTCTCATTGATTGGTATGTTGTTCTACCCTATGGGTGTATTTGTAACAGTTCTTTTTGGGCTGGATAAGGCGGCGGAGATCATCGGTGATATCGCTAGTGTCTATTTTGTATCAGTGGCCGCCATCGTCGCAGCCTTCTTTGGTGCACAGGCATTTAACTTGAAGAAGTAAATGGAAAAGATACGGTGGCGAGGAACATGGGGTGTAGGTGATGCCATGTGCGCCCTTAATGCTTGTCACAACTATTCTTTTGAGAACAAGAAAAGAGTAAATCTAGAAATGCACTGGGAACATGGTGAGGACTTTCTTCACCACCCAGATGATCCAGAAACAATCATTCAGCGAATGGAGTGGTTGCATGATCAGTATCATCTTCAGGATGATGTCTTACTTACCCATGTCTATGAATCTGATCTGTTTGAACATGGTAATGTCAATCCGAATAAGAAGAAGGCCCGATTCTACTTTGATTCTGAGGCATACGATCCCACAGGTACTGTCAACAATGACTGGATATTCAAACCAGAAGTCTTCGTTCCAAAACGAAAGAAGATCGTAATATGGACTCCCACCTACAACAGTGAACCGCCAAGATTATGGAAAAGGTTCTTGACAAATGATGATTGGCATGATATAATCAAGCTGCTAACTTGGGAGGGTTGGATACTAGTTGAACTGACCTATAGAACTCCGGTTAGAGATGCCTTCAAACAGATACAAGAAGCAGATTTCGTGGTCTGTTATGATGGTATGTGGCATTACATTGTAAGGAACTTTGGTAAACCATTATTTATTCCTTCATGGGAAGGCATTACCTCATACAATACACCACAGGTTATAAGGAAACCCAATCGTCATCAGACTATGGAATTCTTTTCTGATGGAGGAGAAGGGTTCACACCTAATCTAACTGAAATGAAAGTCAAAGCAAAACAATATATAGACATACTTAAAGCAAGGTATTGGTAGTGAAAAACATAGAGGATATTACAGTCATGGAATGGGTAGTAATTGGATGCGTAGTTCAGGCTGGTGCACTTGGTACTATGGCATTAACCATGATGTTGATTGGTAAGTTTATATGAAAATAGATAGGGCAGTCATTGAGATAAACGGTGGTTGCAACTATTCATGTACTATGTGTCCACAGGATGTCCGTACTGGTGGTAGACATAAAGACTTTCTCAAGAAGATGTCTTTGGATGAGTTTGAGAAGAATGTAGCAGACTGTGCACAACACGGTCTGAGGGTAGTCAACCTAGAAGGTAGTGGAGAACCCACACTAAATAGGAACCTACCTGAATATATCAAGGTTGTAAAGAAGTATGGTGCCAAGGCATTCATGTTCTCTAATGGGTTTCGTATGCGTGGACAGTTCATGGCTGACTGCGTGGATGCGGGACTTGACTTCTATAGATTCTCGTTCATTGGATATAACCCTGCAAAGTATGACGAGTGGATGAACAATACTATTGGAGGAAACTTCAATAACATTGTAGATAACATACAACAAATGAAGGCGTATGTTGATAAGACTGAGAGTGATTGTGTTGTTGCAACTTATCACTTGATTACTGATAACAACAACCTAAATAATGAACTAGAACAATACAAGAGTCTGGTAGATAATCTAGGGGTGAAGACTGAAATATGGAAAATGCATAACTGGTCTGGTGTATATGATCCTAAACAAAATACTCGAAGTGGAGAGGTAAAAACTTGTGGTAGACCTTTTAGTCCCGATGTCGTTATTCGTGCTGGCGGTAGTGATAATAAAAGAGGTGGTGTTGCACCATGTTGCCAAGTACTCGGACAAGACGAAAAGGCCGTTTTGGGACACACCTCTGAGAACACCATCGAAGAAATATGGTACGGGCCAGCATATACTAAACTCCGTGAAGATCATACTAACGGAAACTACCCTGATTATTGCCGCAGTTGCGATTTTCTTCTTGATGACCCAGAAGTCCTTGTATATACCAATCACGAGCGTGATTTGATGAAAATGCATGGTACAGAGTTTGATCTCAATGATTACAGATAACATATGGATGATTCAGATGCCTGACAATCAGGTATCTCAACACTATGTAAAACAGGTACTACCAAGTTGGGAATCACATGGGTTTCATGTGAATATGTTTGATGCGGTAACACCATCGACCCTACATATGTACAACGATATACGAATCGATCAGTATCATGGGAAACGACCCTACACTCCTTCTGAGATGGGTTGTTGGTATAGTCATTATCTTCTTTGGGAGAAGTGCGTCGAGGAAGACAGGCCTATCACGGTGATAGAACATGACACCGAGTGCCTGACCTCCGAGATGCCTATCATCGCCCCATACTTCTCTATCTGTCAGTTTCAGAACGACGATGAGTTTCATAACTATTGTGACAGGTTCAAGGGTCATCCATACTGGTGGCACCTGAAACTATGTCCAATAACATCGGCATACTATATTGAACCCGATGTGGCAGAGGAGTTACTCCTAGAATGTGTCACTGAAGTTCATACTAGATATATTGATGATATTATGTTTGACAAGTTGGATAGAGATTTGAGTCTTATTACTAAATACTGTAGACCAGTATACGATCAAACCATTGGCGGTACGGTAGGCCACTGATGCGTATTGCGGTGCTTGTTAATGGTGTCTATCCTAATATTCTACCTAGACACCTGTTGATGGAATGTCATGACAGAAGACAAGCCACCTTTGCTGGGTGCGATTTATACTATCAGATGTGGGATACAAAAGAGAACCGACACATAATCAAAAAATCAGGATTCCCCCTTTCCGATAATATCGTCTGGACTGTACAACCAAATATACTGTACAAACCATACGATTTGGCAATTGCTGATGATACTCTTCCTGAAAATTTCAAGAAGAAGTATTTATCACAAGTAAACGACAAAAGTTCATCCATGTTAGAATATCATAAACAGACCTATGATAATAGAACCGCACAACACTTGGGATTCCAGAATCTCTGGCAGTATCTGACCGAAGACTATGACTACTACTTCCGTACTCGTTGGGATACTTGGTTTAGTAAGAAGTTTGACCTGAAGAAAGCCCTTGACTTAGTGGATCAAGGTGTGGTAGGATATGGGGTAAACTTGGAAGGTGATTCTATGTATAACGGTCAAGTGGGTATATGGAGGAATAGATATGATCGTACTCGTAGGATGAGAGAGATCACACGAGACTTTATTGAGTCGGGTGACCATACTATAATAAAAGAGGAACGAGAAGGTCAACGATACAACAATTTCTTATCAGACTTCTGTATAGGATTCAAGCAAGGAGATTACATGGGTAATGCTCATAATCTATCTGACGAAAAGAAGTTGTACCCTGCTGAATGGGGGTGGCATCAACTAATGACAGGTAAAAGAAAACATATAAACGTCAATGGTCTTGCAGCCATTATGCGTATTGTAGATCCATCACTACATACATTTCAAAACATAGTGAAACAATGAAAAGAATGATATTCCAAGTGGCGGTGGGTAAACCGTCCAAACTATACGAACACTGTATTGATTCAGTCGCACATTATTGTGCGAATCATGATATCAAACACATTGTATTAAGACAACCCAAACTAAGAATCAAACCAGACATCTTTAGTAGTGGCCGCAGTGAAGAGTCCTACATGAAGTATGGTGGATACCTTCCTATATTTGAAAAGGAGAATGCTTTTGACTATCTTGATAGATTTGATCAAATTGCGATTATCGATGCCGATATATACATCAGACCTGATGCAGCAAACATATTTGATGATTTTGGTACTGACCACGCATTTGGTGCTGTAGCAGAACGAGAGATGGATTGTGAAGACTGGTATGTGAGTAAGATAATGGATTACTCTCGTATGCAGTATCAGGCTTTACATGTGTCCGGTCTTGATTTCAAAGTAAGTGGCACTCATGGGTATGAGTTTTTCAATATGGGGATGATGCTACTAAATAGCAAGTTATTCAAACCATACCTCAAGGGTCAGACACCATATGAGTTTCTGATGCGAATGGAGTTCAAGGATTTTGTTGATGGTGTTGGTACTTACAAGTGGAGCACCGATCAGACTCTTTTGAACTACTTTCTGAAGAAATATAAGGTTCCGACTAAACACATGGACAACAGATGGAATGGTCTGTTCAGTGCAGTAAAGAATCTCAAGGACTGTAACTTTGTGCACTTCTTTCTGAAGGACAAACTCCCAGAAAAAGGAGAGAATGTCGAGATGTTGATGAAACAAATATGAAGGATATATTCGCAAAATCAATGACCAAGTTCTTCCGTTTTATGGCAGATACATTCTTTGCCAAACGATACGGACACAGAGCAGTTGTATTAGAAACCGTGGCAGGAGTGCCAGGCTGGGTTGCGGGTTCTTTATTGCATCTGAAGAGTCTTAGAAAGATGAGGACTGGATATGGCCCTGCTATACGAGAGATGTTAGCAGAAGCAGAGAATGAGAGAATGCATCTCATGTTCTTTATAGAGATAGCACAACCTAATTGGTTTGAGAGGTTGTTGGTACTATTTGCTCAAATGCTTTTTATGACCTTCTATTTTGTGGTGTATGTTATAGATTTCAAAACTGCTCATAGAATGATACATTACTTTGAAGAAGAAGCAGTGAGGTCATACACAGATTATCTTGGTATGGTTGAGAGAGGTGAGGTAGAAAATTTACCGGCACCACAACTTGCAATCGAATACTATGATATGAGAAAGTCTGCTAAGTTATCAGACTTAATCAAAAAGGTTCGTGCCGATGAGGAAAAACATTCAAAAATCAACATGGAATACAGTTTATAGTTATAAATACATTTGGTTATATTAATAGAGTGAAACAGGAGAAACCTATGTTAAACCCAAAAGAGTTTGTGGATAACATCCACGAAGAAAACCAAGCCATGTTTGAAGCATCCAAGATGAATGTCAAGGAATACTTTGAAGGCAATCTCTCTGATCAAGAGATGGTAGATCACTTTGTTGGTCGTATGGTCAATGAACGTATGAACATGAGTGAGATCGCACAACGTGTCGCCAATGCCCCTGATGACATGGAACCCAAGGAACTTCAGTTATTGACTCGTCAAGCAAATGATGAGGCAAGACACTTCCGTATGGTGAAGGAAGTCATTGAACACATCTCAGGTGAACCCGTTGATGTACAGGCAGAACTTGCTCGTGAACGTCAGATGAACACCGCCAAGGGTGCTGTACTATTAGAAGAACTGAACTGTGCAGAAGACGAAGCATCACTTGCAGCATACCAACTGGTTGCGGAAGGTCGTGCTGAGGCTGTATGGGATCAGATGGCAGACACTATTGAAGATGAGTTTATCTCTACTCGTTATCGCAAGATCGCACGAGATGAAGGATTCCATTCTTCGATTGGTCGTTGGAAACTTCTACAGTTGGCAACAACTCAAGAAGTACAGGATCGTATCAGTAGTCTTGTTGAGAAGATTCGATACGATATGTTTGAGATCAACTGTCGTAATACCAAAGATACTCCTGCTGCACGACAACTCGTGCAAGAGGCATACGGCTGGTAAATGAAGATAGGACTCACTCAAAGAGTCCTCACGCACAACAGAGTAGTTCATGACTCCCTAGAACACAACTGGTATCGGTTGCTACGGAGTCATGAACTCGTTCCTGTCCCAAATCGTGAAGACTTAGATTATGAACCCCTCGCAGAATCCTTAGATCTCCTCATCCTCACGGGTGGTGGGAACGAGGAAGTTCGTGTCACAACAGAAATATCCCTTGCTACAGAAATGGTCAAGTTGGGTAAACCCATTCTTGGTGTATGTCACGGGGCATTCCTCCTCACAGAAATCCTTGGTGGTAGTACTAAGGAAGGTAAAACCGATCACTATGATACAGAACACCTCGTGTATAACAACGGTGTGCCGTGGACGGTGAATAGTTTTCACAATATTTCTATTGACAAACCACCCCCAAATAGTGTAGTATTATGTACAGACTTAGATGGTGATATTGAATCGTGGCATAAGGGTAACATCTGTGCCATCGTGTGGCATCCAGAGCGGATGCTGTCACCTTATATACCAAGTGAAATTATGGAGGCGATATGCCTAAGCAGTTAGTAATATTGACAGGCCCGCAGGGGTCTGGCAACCATCTATTCAGTAAGATCTTTGGATACCATCCAGATGTACATGGATGGGACTTTGGTGAGAAGTACTGGATACCCAGTGACGAAGAACCTTTTGCCGAATGCTGGGTGAGACCTGAGAAGACATCTGAGATGTTGACCAAGAAATTTATGGTAGCAAATGTCAGTGTTCCGTTTGTGTATGACGGTGTCAAGCAAGTGCCCAAGATACAGGAAGTGATCTACGAGGCACAGGATGCTGGTTATCAAGTGACCGTCTGTGTTGTGGTACGTGAAGAGAACATCAATGTAGAACAACAGAAACGAGTACGAATGGAGATGACTCTCCCGATTGCAGTCAACTACTACCAGAATCTTAAACCGAGATGGGCCCGTGGTTTCCCGTGGAAGTTAGAGTTTGTCTCGCATGAATCTCTGTATCTGTATAAGGGTATGTATCTGAAGTGGTTATCGGACAAGATAGGTTTCCCTATTGCGTATGACGATATCCGAGTGGAGAGAGACTTGAACGATAATCAGAATGCGAAGTATGTAAAACATGTAGATCAACACTGGTTAGATCAACATGTATGGAACGGACTGAGACCTAAGCATGAAAGGTAACTATCTACTCATGACAGGTGCGCCAGGCTCTCGTTGGTCTGGTGTTGCGAACAATATATGGAAATCCTCTGACATAGACCAATCAGACTATTCTCCTGAAAGGACTTACTCTCATAACAAGAGCAGGTTACACAGTGGAGCCTACTTTGATCCCATGATGGAGTTTGAGTTTGAAGTTGCGAACTGGGATAAACCATTTGACCAGAATGCGCCCCAAGGTGTTCGTCTGATCAAGTCACATACTCTGGCAACCCAGTTAGATAACTACAAGAAGTATCCTATCATTATGGTCTATCGTAATGACTATGAGTGCTTAGAGTGGTGGAACGAGTGTGGTGGGTTTGATATACCCTATCCGAAGTATGACTGGTACAAGAATCAAAACAATATGTTTCTACAGATTCAACGGCAGAATCAGGACATAATGACCTTCATATATAAGAACAAGGATAGGGTCACTAGATGTGCGGATAATCTCTATGTGCTTGAGTTACTAGAACTAGATACATCGGTTGCCTTTGATGATTATGCCAGTAAGGATGTGAGTGTATATGTCTACATATGATAGAGAGTGGTTGCATGACTACTTTACCTACGACTGGCCCTCGTCCAGAACAGCAGGGTTTGATCGATATCACTGGACTGGGTTCAGACTGATCGAAGAGATTCAAGAGGGTGAGACGGTACTTGATGTTGGATGTGGGATCAACCCACTGAAGAGACATATACCTAATTTACATGGTATTGACATTACAGACATAGGATGTGATGAACAGGTTGCTATTGAGGATTTCAAGACAGAAGAGAAGTATGATGTCGCACTGGCACTGGGGTCACTGAACTTTGGTGATGACAAACTGATAGAGACACAAATCAAGTCTATGGTCAATGCCCTCAAACCGAAGTCTCGGATCTACTGGAGATGCAATCCGGGCCATAGGGATCATGGAAATAATAATGTTGGCAAGGTTCCTTTCTTTGAATGGAAACTAATACATCATGTATATTTTGCCGATCTATTTGGGTACGAGGTGACCGAGTTCATGCCAGATCGTAACCGACTATATGCGAAGTGGGAAAGAGAATGAGAAAGATGTTTATACACATCCCCAAGAACGGTGGTATGACTATCAGACAGAACCCTAAACTCAGACCATTGTGTTTGATCGCTACGTCCGAAAATCATATTAGTTCTCGTTATACTAAAGAGTTACACGAGACGATGAAATATAATGATGACCACGAGGGTAATGAACATGCAAGGTGGAGAGATTGGAAAGAGACTATTCGTGAAAACCACACAGCGTTTGCTTTTGTCCGTAATCCTTGGAGTCGGGTGGTGTCTCGGTATGAGTTTGCGAGGAAGGTAATCTATCAAGAAAAAGACTCTGGTCACTACGGGAAAGAAGAGTATATCGATTGTTCTAGTTTTGAAGCCTTTCTTGAAACTCGAAATGAGTGGGGTAATAAGGAGTTCTTTTGGCATCGCGCAATCCGTGGATGGTATCCTGCCTTTGACTATGTTTCTGATGAGAACGGTAATGTACGGTGTGACATTCTTCGATTTGAAAAATATGGTGATGATATCAAAAAGTATATGAACGTTTCCTTTGATCCAGAGGCCAGAAATGTGACAGGTTATTGGCAGTCTACATATAAGGAATACTATAACAAACAGACGATTCAAATTGTGGCAGACTGGTATCAGAAAGACATTGATCATTGGGGATTTGACTTTGATAGTGCAGCAAAAAAGAATTATTGGAAACAAACATGATCACCGCCGAAGTAGACCACTGTAAGACACTGGAAGAGTTTTATAAATCCATCCGAAGTCAACAGGAAGAATATCACGGAGATAACTATTGTGATCAACATGATGTTATAACACGACTCCTAGAGAAGTGCAACACCTACAAAGAACTTGGTACGCACCAAGGGGCCACTGCCGCATGTGCGTTGATGAGTAAACCTAGTAAAGTTCAACTTGTTGATATCAATCTTGAGAAGTATAATAAAAGTAAACATCTCTTTGAGTCTTACTGTGACGAACATAATATTGATTTGATAGTGAAAGAGTCTAGTAGTCACGCGCTTGAATCATTGAGTCGAACTGAAGTGCTGTTGATTGACTCGGTACATAGACCTCGGTATTTAGATCATGAGTTGAGATTACATGAATCGTGGGTGAGTGATTATATCGTCTTTCATGATACGACAATACCGGACGCGCCAGGCCTATATCCAGTAATTGAGACTTTTTGTAAAGAAATTAACCAGTGGGAAATAGTAGAACGTGGAACCGCCAATGTTGGTTACACTGTAATTCAGAGGATGAAATGATAAAACTTGTACTATTTGACTTGGATGGTGTCCTTGTTGACACCAAGAAGATTCACTTTGAAGCACTCAATAGAGCACTTGTTGAGAATGGATACTCTCCAATAGAGGAACATAACCATACGATAAAGTATGATGGTCTGACTACAAAACGAAAGTTAGATATGATGAACGTATCAGATGACTTTCAAGACAGAATCTTCAATTCAAAACAAAAATATACCTTTATGGCACTACGCACAGTTGCGCGTAATCATGACATCCTAGACCTGTTTGAACAGTTACGGCAAGAGGGATATGCGATTGGTGTGTGCTCAAATGCCATTGAAAAAACCGTTGATAATATATTAGATCAGATGTTATTGTCTCCGTATCTAAGTGTGAGATTGACTAGTAGTGATGTGTCGAATCCTAAACCCCACCCAGAGATCTACTGGAAAGCAATGACCGAGGTTGGAGTTCTACCTGAAGAGACGGTGATCGTAGAAGACTCACCAGCTGGACTTGAGTCTGCGTATTTGTCCGGTGCGAATGTTATTAGGGTATCATCTCCTGAAGAGGTCGATATATACTTGATTAATAAGATCAAGTCAGAGAAAATTATTACTCCTGTGTGGAAAGATGAGAAACTGAATGTATTGATACCCATGGCGGGTGCGGGTAGTCGGTTTGCTGATGCTGGATACACTTTCCCAAAACCTCTGATAGATGTTGATGGTAAACCGATGATCCAACATGTGGTTGATAACATTGGTATGGAGGCCAACTATATCTTCGTGGTACAGAAGGATCATCGCGAGAAGTATAACCTAGACACCATGTTAAATCTGATCGCACCAAACTGTAAGATAGTAGAGGTTGATGGGGTGACAGAGGGTGCTGCATGTACGACTCTACTTGCAGAGGAATACATCGACAACAAGAACCCGTTATTCATTGCTAACTCAGATCAACATGTAGATTGGAGTTCACTAGACTTCATGTACAAGATGAATGAACATGATGCGGATGGTGGTATTGTTACTTTCAAAGCAACACATCCTAAGTGGTCGTATGCAAAGGTGAGTCCTGAAGGTTTGGTTACTGAGGTGGCAGAGAAGAACCCTATCAGTGATAATGCAACAGTGGGATTCTACTACTGGAAACGTGGTGAAGATTACGTTGAATATACAAAAGATATGATTGCATCTCGGAAGAAGGTCAACGGTGAGTACTATGTCTGTCCTGTATTCAATCAGGCAATCCTAGGCGGTAAGAAGATCCTATCCTACGAGGCAGACGGTATGGCTGGTCTGGGTACTCCTGAAGATCTGGAAAGTTACCTATTCTCCATTAGATAGTATGAAGACTGCATTATGTTTATCCGGTAGGTGGAATCAACACTGTGACCCTAAGTGGATAGAAAGAACCAAGCAACATGTCCCTCACGACAAAGTCTATACCGGAACATGGAGTAACCAGATATATGGTCTCTATGGTGAGGTGCACATGAAACAGGTTGGGTTCTCACCCGACTTCTACTTTGATGAACCTAAGAATGAGTATCATCCTGTCTTTGATACTGAGGCCTATCCCGATTCTGCTAGTGAGTTACGACGAGATATTTTTCCTCATATGTTGGAGAGGGAGAGGGTATCTAAGATGCGGTATGCGGTTGGACTGGATGATACCATCTATACCAACAGTCAACTGGTACACGCACACGCATGTGCGAACTGGCACAAACAACTTTTGATTCACAACGAGATGATGAAATCAATACCTGATGAGTATGATATGATCGTGCGTAGTCGTTTTGATGTTGTTGTGTCTGATCAGATTCCGTGGGGAGAACTGATCCAAGAGTCATACGATAAAGATATGCCTATCGGATTCAACTGTATGAACTACTATGGCACCCACAAGTTCAATGAACTAAAACCGATGGGTAAGGAAACCACCTACTACATCAACGATGCCCTGATCATCCACCCCAGAGATTGCTGGGACATCGATTTAGTGGATTCTCTATATAAGAACAAAGAACTAAAAAGCGCAGAAGAGGGGTGGTATCAAATACTATCTGAACCCTTTGGATATTATCATAAGAGTTATCATGGTGGTTGTTATCTATCTGCCCGTTGGGAATATGTAAAAGATGTTGACGAAAGCCTTCATAATCAGTCTAGTAAATAATCATGAGGCAACCGTGGCCACACGGTTGGTCATTGAGTCTATAAAGAAAACTGAGTCTGAACTAGAACCCATAATACTACCTGCCACAACCCCATCCACTATTGACGAGGGTCTGAAGTGTCTAGAGATGTCTGGGGCAAAGTGGACATATCCAGTCAAACCAGAAGATGATGGTCTTGATTTCAAAACGGGATTATATCTTCGTCATTATGAAACCAAGAATCACGCCAACCGTGTAGCATGTATGATCTCCCACATGAGGTGTTGGAAGATGTGTGCTGAAGGTAGTGATCCAATTGTTGTCCTAGAACATGATGCACTATTCACTAGAAAGTTTGCGACAAGTGACTTGACAGAACAGTGGAAGGGTGGTATAATAGGCCTCAATGATCCACGGGGTGCAACTCGAAGATCAGATATATTTCATAATGCGGTGAGTTCCCAAATGGGAGTTCAATCTGTACCAAATGTTGATACTTCGGAGGTTCCCCAAGGATTGGCAGGTAACTCTGCATATCTGATATCACCAAAGGCAGCAAAGAAATTACTAAATAAAGTGGAAGAGATTGGAATGTGGCCAAACGATGCGTTGATGTGTAAACAACTGTTTCCTTGGTTACGAGTAGTTTATCCATATTACACCACCATACAAAGAGGGTTGAAATCAACCACAACGAAATGATAGAAAATAATAACGCAATACCTCCGGTATCATATCTACCCCGAATGTCGGATCAGACATATACAGTTGAACGAGTAAACCGTGCTCCTGATGGACAACACAAGATCCAGCAAACGACTTATATTGTGACTACATATGATTATAACGGGAAACTTACTACCTCAACCAACTCAAGTCAGATAAACTTTTTAGTATGAAAGCGTTCGTAATTGGTATAGCAGATAATGAGAAATCATTAAGATCCGCAGAACGATGTATCTGGAGTGGTGATCGTCATGGCGTTGATATCAAAATGTTCAATGCTATCACACCCAAGGACGATCCCGTATCGATGCTTGAGAAGGAGGGTATTGATCCTGAACGGTTTGATGAAGTATACTCCCGCAACCTGAACTGCATGGCCGCATTCCTCTCACACCACACTCTGTGGAAACGGTGTGGATCTGGAACAGAACCCTTTGCTATCTTTGAGCATGATGCTGTCTTGGATACTCCTATTCCTACAACACCTTTCAGTTATGTGATGAATATTGGTGCGCCATCCTATGGTAAATGGAACACTCCTCAACAAATTGGGGTGAACCGTTTGACAACCAAAAGTTATTTTCCGGGCGCTCATGCGTACATGGTGACTCCGGCGGGTGCAAGACTATTGGTAGAGAATGCCCCTACATACGCAAAACCGACTGATGTTTATATGCATCTTGGCGTGTTCCCTTGGTTACAGGAACACTATCCTTTTGTCGCTCACGCTGACGATAGTTTTACTACAATACAAGTAGAACGTGGTTGTCTTGCAAAACACAACTACGACGATAAGTATGAAATAATTAATGTCTAATTTGAACATATTTTTAACAGGGTGTGACATCAACACTGAGTGGCAGTTATCTTGGTTCATAAACAAGTACAAGAACCACAATGATACTCCCATAGTGTGCGCTGACTTTGGTATGAGTAATGAGGGACTTGAGTTTGCTCAGAACAACTTCGATCTAGTGATTGAAATCAAGAGTAATGCAAGAGGGTGGTTTAAGAAACCCCGTGCGATTATTGATGCGACTAGACTAAACGGTGTGAGTAAGACATGTTGGATGGATACTGACTGTGAGGTAACATCTGATATCTCAGGGATATTTAATCTGTCTGAACAGGGTAGATTGGGTATGATCAAGGACAGGCCGTGGTCTAGTCGCAGGAACGAGTTGGGTGATTGGTATAACTCAGGGGTGGTCTTGGTAGAAGGAACTCCAAACATACTACTGGCGTGGGCAGACCAATGTATTCAAGATCCAGTTCAAGGTGATCAAGAAGTACTATATTTGATGATGGGTGGTGATGAGTTGAAAAAGTTGACATGCATCAATCCTCTACCACATACATACAATACGTTAAGATTAGACTACATAGATGGTGTCGATGTAAAAAATCCTAAGATTATACATCACACTGGGGCGAAGGGTAAAGAAATAATACGGGAACAAATGATATGAATTTTTTAATAGAAGCTCTTGAAAAGAAACTTGAAGGTGAGGTTGCGGTGGCAAAGGCGAATATACAAGTCTATATTCAGAATGCCGCCGGTATCGGAGAACATTCGGATATAGTGGAAACTATTGAAAAGGAGATTGCTAAAATCGCAGAAGCCGAAGATAAACTTGAAGTGATAAGGTACTTAAATGTTTGAATATAGATGTAATGTCGTAAGAGTCGTTGATGGTGATACCGTTGATGTAGACATTGACTTGGGGTTTGGTGTGTGGATGCGTAAACAACGTATTCGGATGTATGGTATTGATACACCTGAATCACGTACCCGTGACCTCGAAGAGAAGAAGTATGGTCTTGCTGCCAAAGACTTCTTGTACGGTCTACTTGATGATCCTAAAGGTGTTACACTGAGGACTCATAAGGATGGTAAGGGTAAGTATGGTCGTATCCTTGGTGAACTGTGGAGAACCTCTACTTATTCTGATAAGTCAGTCAACGAGTACATGATTGAGAAACATCATGCGGTGCGTTACATGGGTCAGTCTAAAGAAGATATTGAAGAAGCTCACATTGAGAATAGGAAGTTTGTTATATTATGAGAGTGAATGTTCTGGGTAATGGTGATAACGCTGGACTTTTCCAACGGGGTACGCCTGGAAAACTATTGGTATGTAACATGCCACCCTTTGCTATTCCAAGGCAAGAGGTGTGGGCAACCTGTATGGTAGACTTCAAGATGATGAAGGCACTACAGGAAGGACATATTCAATTGGATATGTATGATTGGGTTCTGGGTACTAGACCAAAGATTTGGATGGAAAATTCTGGAACTTTCTATATGAAGTACTCACATCTAATCAAAGGATTCTATGGACATGTGCCCAAGTATGCGGCGGTGAACGGTGATGTTAGATATGCTGCAACTAACTTTAATTGCGGTCATATGGCAGTCCATTATGCGTGTAATAAAATGCAGGCTGATGAAGTACATATATATGGATTCGATAGTATCTTTGATATGAATCTTGATAGTTTCACTGACCTATTGTTGGAAAGTGATCGTGGCACAGCAAACACAGTTAGACTTGCTGATAACTGGAGACCCATATGGGTTGAGATGTTCAAGGAGTTTCCTGATACTAAGTTTGTATTGTATCATGTTCACCCGAATATCAAGATTCCTGTGGGAGATAATGTCGAAATAAAAGTGGTAAATAATAAAGGTAAGGTGATAAATAATGATTGATGGGTTAAATCTCGCACGATGCGAGAATCATGTACTTGTTCGTATGGACAAGGGGTTTGATTTGAATATGGTGTCTGATGTTGAACTTTCTAACTACCGTGATGAAGTATGTGGTGTCGGGCAGAAACTTGTAATTGTTGATGATGACAATCAATTCGTTTACGCAGAGGAGTAAAGTATGGACTGGAAACTAAAACTTCAGGTGATATGGGATCGTGTAGTGGATGTCTGGGACAGGGTGAAGTATAAACTGGGTCTTATCATCGGAGTATTTCAAGTTCTAATCGGGCTGACGCAGAGTCAACCCCTTAGTTTTGCCGCAGGTTTTATTCTGTTTGCTCTTACTTGGAACGAGGTGGCCAACAATGTGGACTTCTGGGATCGTTGGGGTTAATCTCTCCTCTTTGCTTCCCTTTCCTTCTTGATCCATTGCTTTGCAGCAGGCGAAGTGGGAGGTCGCTTTACCCATGCACTCATTTTTCGATATGCACCTAAGATTGCTCCTTCAGAATCAGATTCTTCTGAGTTATCGACAATGATCATTTCAGAGCCACGGTTAAAAAAGTTCTGAAACTTACCGAGATTATTCTGCACATCTTTCCACATACCAGTTACCGCAGCGGTAGGCAGTGAACGAGCCCGCATTTTATTGCGTCTTTGTGCAGTCTCTAAGTCAGTGTTAACAAAGATCATAGCCACATCGTACCCTAATTTCTTTAGAGCAGTGGCTTGCTTTTGAATCTTACCGAAATCTTTGCCGGTGCCATCGATGACAAGACCTAACCTTCCACCAATGTAACCTTTCTGTCTCATGCCAGTGACAGTCTTCGCTTTTTGGCGAATCTCCTGTCCCTTGGGAGAAAACATGTTTTTAGGTGTGGGCTCCATGCCTGCTTTCTTGAGCATTCGCTCAAAGGCATCATCTGAGTTTACTAATTTTAATCCAAGAGAAGTAAGACCCGTCTTACCAGCAATGAAAGATTTGCCAGATCCAGGCCCACCCGCAAGGAATACTGCCTTGAAGATTGCGGGGTCATCTACACCCTCGACCATGAATTTCTTGAACTTAATCATTTTAATATACCTTGTATGATTTTTGGAAGTGGGGTAACATTTTATATCCAGTAAACATGTCAGTCAGGAGTTCGTCACCGTGAAAATCGGGTCTGTATGAATTTTCTAATACATACGTAAACACATCAGTCATGTCCTTTGTCTCGCCCACTAGTCGAGGTGGCGCTTCAACATTGTTGAGATGAGGATTTCCTCTCAGATATTCTTCTTTATATAATGAACGCCTACGCACATCATGTAGATCAAAGTCTGGTGTGCAGTATGGGGCGAAGTCATTCTTAATGTCTTCGGCATTAAAATATATGTCTTCCGATGGCATGGGATGTCCTGCCAGAAAGACGCAGTCAAACTTTACACCTTCGGGTGGTGACACTTCATATGCTGAGTCTCCCATCGTGTACATTCCATTAGACCTGCAAAAATTTACACCGAATCCATCCATCAAATCGTGGTACACACTTGTGTGACCTTCTGGATATGCAACATACATATTTGATGGCAGTTCGTAGTACTTGTTAGTGCACGGCATCATATGATAATTTATATTAGGTACATTTAGAATGTAGGATTCGTCCATCATTCTAGGATATAGAGTGTTTCTAAACGAAGGAACGAACAGAACATTCTGGTACTGTTTCGCACTCAGAATGTTGTTAAGTAATAGTGACTGTGGAATATGTCGTTCTGTACCAAGAATCTTGTCTGTCAACAGGGTAGATGTGTATCCCTTGATTCTTTCTCGTACTAGATTCCTGAATTTATAATCGTTCAATTCTGGGATCAGTGAGACCCGATAGCTTCTATCGTCGTTCACTCCAGTGACTATGTTATACATTGTATCGTACATTAGTAAACCTTATACCATTTATCAACATTGATGATGTTGGATGCAAGTCTACTGTATAAGATCACACTTCTCATATTGGGCATCTCAAGTTCACGATTAACAAAAGCGCCATTGGTCTTATCTATAAGTTTCTTCGGAGTGTTGACTGCCTGAAACATTGTCTGGGCAATAACTGTATTTTGTTTCGGAGTACTGCCCACGATACTTCTTGTGTCGTTCTCATGACGATACACATCAATAAGATCAAACTCTGGTGTGCAATATCTGGTAAATGTTTCCTTGATATCCTTTACGTTAAACTTCCCTTTTGAGTATGCATCACAACCCAGTAGAACAACAGCATCAAACTTGACATCAGCCGGAGGTTTAATTTTGAATGTACTATCTAGTGCAAAAGGTGAATCAACATCTAATGTCTTGACACCATATGACTCATAGAATGGGGTGAACCAATCACCAGACTTTACCTTGGTTACATACATGTTCATCATGGTTCCCGCTGCCTCATGGACTATTGGTACCAGATGATCTCCCGCACTCTTGTGTGCTTGGTGACCCTTAACTACGGTATCATAATCTTTATCTGCAAACGAAGTCACCACAAGGACATTTTTGTATCCAGATAGAGTCAACAATCCTGAAAGGACAGATGCGTCAGTTACCAACCCAATATGATCATTCGGATGCAATGTCTTCCCTTTATACTTGGGAAGTGCTTCCGAGACAGCCTTGAACAGTTCTTCCTTTCTATTAAGGTTTACGATAGTGCTCTGGTTCTGACTGATTGGGTGACATCTGTATAGTAGCATTACTGACCCTTGTAGATATTCTGTATATAGTCCTCGAACTGCTCAATCTTCTCAAGTCGATTGGGCCAGAGGATATACTCTTTCTGAGGGTTTTGTTTCAGGTTGTTCAACAATGGTTGGATCGCATTGAACAGACTGTCCAGTTTTTCTTGGGTTTCTGACACAGAGTCGGACACGGACGCAACCTTGGACTGTGCTTGTTGCACTGCCTCCAGTTCGTCTTCGTCTACTAGGGTAAACCCGAAATCGAATAGTTCTTTAGTCATGTGTTTATTTATACAAAAAAAGACTTGACAAAATATGTTTTTGTCTGTATGATGTTAATATATATTCGAGAGGTACCTATGCAATCATTCCACGGATCTATGAAATACGATCAGTCTGGTCGTAAACGCAAGACCAAAGCATGGTCAAAAACCAAGAAGTACAAACCTGAGTTCAAGACGATGAAGTCCTACAGTGTGGGCCCTGCGTGGAGAACCGAGACTGAGACTAAGTCTGTGCCTCTTACTGCCTATACCCCTGATAGGGACACTACCTTCCAGTTGGAAGAGTCCAAGAACTTTACTGTTGCTCCTGCGTACAATAAGGGTGCTTATCAGGTTATTCCAAAAAGTGATATAAAACACATTGGTAAGTAGATATTGATCTAAGAAAGTGTTTGACTTTCCCTGTGATATCGCCTATAATACTTGTATTGAAAATGAGAAAGGAAAAGAGATGACCCCATTTGTTAAAGAAGAGTTTGTTTGGGACGGTATGTATCTTATGTATCGTGGGCGTCACACCAAGAGTGTGAACTACGAAGTCGCGAGACCTGACTGTCATCCTTCTTGGGTCGGTAAACCAAAACCTGAGTTTATCGCTCGATTCAAGTATGGTCGTAAGCCATGGAAAGCATGGGTCAACTTCCTTGTGAAGAATGTGTCTGTTGAGGAATATTTGGAACTTGCGGAGGAAATCTATCCTAGACCCGCAATGGAAAAACTCGGTTACAAAGGTAAGTAAGGAACTGTTATGTCTAAGTTAGTAATCACCACACAATACATGGAAAACTACTCGTTTGATGTAGACGGGTATCCTTCAACGGAACCCGATGCCTACTTCAAACCAAAGGGTGGCACCACCTATGTCATGGAGAATCTCTCTTCTAGGGATCTCAACGAGATTGCTCACGGCACCTTCATGCCTGTGATTCAGGATCTCGTGTCTTACAACAATGATGTTGCTCGTGAGTATGTCATTAGTTGGGATATTGTCGAGGATGACGCTAAGGTCGGTGAATCTTGGGAAGCTCCTATCTTTATCACTCTTGAGCGTGGTCGCTGGAGAGCAACTCGTACTACCGTGAATGACGAGTACCGTAACCTAGTTCCTGTCATTCGTAGTTACACTGAGTCGTGGCTCATGTCCCCTGATGCCGAGAAGGAATTCGGCACCTACACAAAGGACTATGTAGTCCGTGTCGATGGTGAGGAGCGTATTGCCAAAGAGAACGAGGTTCTCGAACTCATCGAAGAATTCTATGCAAAAAAGAGGGAGACCGCATGACACAGTATCGTCAATCAGTTGAAGAGCAGCGTACTCGTATCGCAGCAGAGAAGTGGGCTAAGGGTGTGAACAATGTCCATGTTCACGGATTATCGTCCATGTGGTACGATGATCGTCCAGAGGACACCTCTGATGGTAAGACCGTGACAGATGTCCAGTACAACGATGGTCACATCCAACGAACTCTGAACGAGTCTGGTGAAGTGGTCATCATGGGAACCAAGTTGACAGGACAAGCACTGATTGATGAATATCAAAAAAGTGGGCGTTAATTGAAAAAAAGTGTTGACAAAAGTTGCTGCATCGCTTATAATACTTGTATTGAGAATGAGAAAGGAACTGAAGAATGTACCACGAATGTGAAGCTGCTGAAGAAATCACTGTTGTCTTGACCAAGAAAGAACTTCATGTCTTGCGAATGGCAGCGATGCGAACTGCAAACGTGATGGCACAGGATATGACTCCTACTGCCCAGAAGCGAGTCGAGTTGATTGACATCGCTACCGAGAAACTAGAACGAGCCTTTTACGGAGTATAGTATGGAAAAATACATTGTTAAGTCACAAACTGGTGAGGTCTTTGCAGGTCTCTATGCCCCAATCACTTCTTACGAGTCGGCGGTTTCATACGCCAACTCCGCTGTATTCAGCGCACAGTTTCCCGAAATCACTGAAGCAACAGTAGTTGTTGTTACTAATGATGGTACAAAAACCGTTTATAATACTGAGGAGCGTGTATGAAACACCTAAAAAGAGCGATCATATTTGTGGTCGATAGTTGGAGACTTGTAATGGATGTGAGATATAATCCATTGAGATATGTCAAAGATCCTAGTCTACAAATGTATTTCACCTTGGCATTGTTTACAATGTGGAGTGCATACTTCGGTTTTGTGGCAAGTGATCACCTAGGCTGGGTAGACTACAGTACCTTAACCAGTATATTTATTCACTTGGGTGTAGTTATACCGATAGCGTTTACTAATGCAGTCTTTACGGATGCTGAACGCGATGGTTCTAAATGGTTACGTGAATGGAGAAAGAAGTAATGCCTATGACATTTGTTGAAGAGAGTCGGTACCAGTTACTGCGTGAAAAGTTTGATGTTCTCACTGAGGGCATGGACGATTGGAAGATGCCCATCGTGGGTGTTGTCCCAATCCGTGAACTTGATGACTATCGTGATGCCGTCGAGTTCATGACCGGATCTCAACTGTATGTTGTCAAGCAGGTTAATGAACCTAACTTTGGTGACATGAAAGTTCGTGCAGAGGGTTACTATGTAGCACAGGGTGAAGGGTAATGAATGTCTTTCACCTATCTGTTAATCCAGTGAAGGCTGCGCGTATGCACTTGGATAAACACGTGGTCAAGATGATCATCGAATATGCCCAGCTCATGAGCACGGCACATCGTGTTCTTGATGGTGAAGAGTACTATGATAAGACTGCGATTGGTCGTAAGATCAAACGTTGGAAACATCCGAACTCTAATCTAGAGAACACTCTCTACAAAGCGTCCCATGTGAATCACCCTAGTGGAATATGGACTCGCAAGACATCTGCAAACTATCTGTACCTACACCAGATGTGGGAAGAACTTTGCAAAGAGTATACCTACCGATATGGAAAAAAACACTTGACAGAAAGGAAGTTATCTGGTATACTATCCTATATTCCTGAAAACATACCTGATGGTGGGTTGACGGAATTCGCGCAAGCAATGCCTGAGTATTGCAAGCGTGAAGATCCTGTAGAAGCATATCGTTTCTACTACATTAACGAGAAGAAGCGATTTGCTAATTGGACAAACCGTGCAATGCCAGATTGGTACCAACAAGCAGTCGGTGGTTTTTAATATGGAGAAAGACTTGAATTATCAAGAAATCGTTGACACCTTACGTCAAGGTGTGGTAGACTTATCATTCACAAAAGTGAAGGATGGTGCTATACGTGAAATGAAGGCAACTCTAGTATCAGATTTGATACCAGCAGATAAGATGCCCAAGACTGATGCGAATGCAAACACTGAGAAGAATCAACTTGCGGTGCGTGTGTTTGACTTGGACTTGGCTGACTGGCGTTCGTTTCGTGTAGACTCTTTGTTGTCATTCAACATGGAGAGTCCGTACCCATCAACTCATGACCTCATAACTGGCGCATAGACTATATACCTTATGGCAAAAAAACTTACAGCAGCACAGAAAGCAAGGAAGACTAGGGAAGCGAAGAACAAACGTGCCCTAGAAGAACTTGGATTTGAACGTGGCAAAGTGAAACGTAAACGCAAACCTATGACTGCGGAGCAGAAGAAGGCAGCGGTAGAGCGTCTCGCAAAGGCACGGGAAGCACGTGGTGCGGATGGTAGTAAGTCTGTCTGTGAAGACATACGAGATCTACCAGAAGATCACTTTTTGCATTGGAAGAAGGTCAAGCAATGGTTGAAGTCTAATCAAGACGAACTGAAGGCAATGCGTAGTTATAAGAACTCGAAGGCCTCTAAGGAGAGATCAGAATACATTGCTCTGGAGAACTATGTCGATAATCTAAAGAAGTACCTTGCGAATGGTGTCTGGTTAGATTATCGGTATGGTGAACAACGCGAAGGTCGTATACAGTACAAGGTTGAGGCAATGGCCTACCATGCTGACGGTACACCCAAGCGTACAATGGGATGGTGGTATCCCGATATCCGACAGACTTGGACACCCGAACTGATGGAAGAGTTTGACAATGATAAGGAATATGCCAAGCAATTTCACAGTTCTTCTACTATTATAAATAGTGATGAGGAGGAATAGATGAAAGTTGATTTCCAAATGGGTGGAGTGGATTCTTCTTCGGAAGAGTCCAACTTCATGAACAAGAAGAAGTTCACCAAGATGACCGAAGATGCGGTCAGACAAAAATCAATGTCCTATATGGACGCAGTGGTTTATCTCTGTGAAGAGAATAACCTAGAGATTGAGGATGTCAAGAAATATATCGCGACATCTATCAAAGAGAAGATTGAGGTTGAAGCAATGAACCTTAACTTTCTCGAAAAGGGTGAGGCCTTACCCTTAAAATAAAGGTTGACAAAACGATTACATTATGGTATAGTGGACACACAATCATACAAGGAAAATACAAAAATATGTCTTTTGCAAATCTAAAAAATAACCGTACCGACATCACCCAGTTGGCAGCAGCCGCACAGGCGATGGGAGGCGGTGCCAAGCAAGGTAACAACAAGTACGAAGACTTGCGCTTCTGGAAACCTACGGTAGATGAATCAGGTAACGGTTATGCCGTTGTTCGTTTCCTCCCTGCGGCAGAAGGTCAAGAACTCCCTTGGGTACGTTACTTCGATCACTTCTTCAAAGGGCCTACGGGTCAATGGTATGTTGAGAAGTCTCTCACGACTCTGGGTAACAATGACCCAGTGAGTGAATACAACTCACGACTATGGAACTCTGGTATTGAAGAGGACAAAGAAATCGCACGTAAACAGAAGCGTAGACTTCACTATGTTGCGAACATCATAGTTATGAACGATCCTGCCAATCCTGCCAACGAAGGTAAAGTATTCATGTACGACTTCGGCAAGAAGATCTTTGATAAGATCATGGATAAGATGCAACCAGAATTTCCAGGCGAAGAACCGATCAATCCGTTTGACTTCTGGACTGGTGCTGACTTCCAACTGAAGATTCGTAATGTTGCGGGATATCGTAACTATGATAAGTCTGAGTTCAAGGCTCCTGCACCGTTACTGGAAGCAGATGAGACGCGACTCGAAGCAACTTATAATCAGTTGCACGACATGTCAGAGTTTACTGCTCCGTCTTCGTACAAGGCCTATGACGAACTGAAAGGTCGTTTGGAAGTTGTACTGGGTCAATCAACGGGTGCTGGTGCAACCATCAAGAATGACTCACTGACCGAGACTGCGGAAGTAGTATCTGCACGTGAACAAGAACCACAGGTTATCGCCTCTGCTCCTGAACCGAATATCACGGCAGCAGCAGACGAGGATGATACTCTAAGTTACTTTGCTAAACTTGCAGCAGAAGACTAAACTCTTCTATCCTTTGAGGGGCACTTCGGTGCCCCTTTTTTTATGCTAGTTTACCCAACTGACATTGTGGAAATTATCAGCGGCTCTATCAAGGTCATCTGTCGCGGGTGATGGGTCACCATACATCGCAGAACTACTCTGGTTGTTATTGGTAGTAGTCTGTGGAGCAATGACCGTAGCACCACCACCAGCACCTTGTGACTCAAGGAACTTGATCTGATCCTGTAGTTCGCTAATACGTCTCTCCGTTATAGCACCAGCATTCGTATTTCGTTCTTCGGCAGACATGCCAGCGAAACGTCCCTCGTTTCTTGCTAACTGAGACCTACGTCTTTCAATTTCTGATGCCCTTACCTCTGGATTCGCGAGTCTCGCTGCTCGTCTTTCTTTTGCTGCCTCTGCCCTTGCAAGCATCGCTGCCTTTTTTGCCTCACGTTCCGCAGCATTCCTAGCAAACTCTGCTTTACCTTCTTCTGAATCGGCATAGGCAGTGAACTCCTTTGTCGCATCATTCATGGGTTTGGTCTTGAGCCCAGGCGCAGTTGCTTCTTGTGTCTTTAGGACTGTTTGAGGTGGTGGTTCCGTGACAGTTACCTGCGGCCCTTGACCACTAGCGGATCGTCGTGCTTGTTCTTGTTTTCGTAACGCACGTTGTAGACCTTTGTTACCTTCTTTCACTTCAGGAGGAGCGTCTTCTTCGTCATCACCGAAACCAAAGATACTCTTCACACTATCCAAGGGACTTCTAACGAAGTCTAATACCATATCCTTTAACTTCATTAGGGAATCAAAGATAAAATCAGTGATAGAGATGGAAGCAAGTTTTTCTTTGAAATCCTCAAACCCGAACAGACCTGCAACGAAACCAACAAGCATCTTACCAAGGTCAAGGATACCACCGATGAATCCTGAGACGAATCCAGCTATCGCACCCATGATACCACCAAAGATCTTCTCTCCCAGACTACCTTCGGTTTCCTCGAATCCTGTCATAGCACCACTGAATGCATCGATGACACCAAAGATGAATGCGGTGATAGGCCCGCCAAGGAACCTACCTAGTCGTTGAAATACACTAAAGAAAGGTTTGGCTACTTCTGCGATCTTAGAAATAAACCCACCAGCATCCTTTGCTGTATCTGCAACCGTACCTATCTTGGAGAACACACCCTTGATATCGTTAAACAATAGTTGTAGGTTATTGAAGGCTGGACGGAATACGGCAAACGCAGCACCCAGTCTAGCAGGGAAACTTTTGAAGTCACTTGCTACTATAGTAACCTCTTTTCCAACAGCCCCAACTGTAGTCCCCACCTTTTTGAATGCATTTACGAAGTTGAATACGCCTCTCCTGAACCCTTCAAGACCCTTATCGAGAAATGATACTTCAGTTTTTACACCACCACCGAAACGCTTGAAAAAATCTGTGATACCATCTGTAATACGTTTGATTTGTTTACTGAAGAACCCTTTGGTAAAGAGATCCAGACTATCAACGAAACCACGGAAAATACCAGCAACAGCACCGACTACTGCGGCACCAGCCGCAACAAGTGCTGCTCCAATAACACCCAGACTAGACCCTTTAACGGCAGCGCCACCCGCAACGAGATCACCACGACCAGCAGGAGCCTTCTCTTCCTTCTTCTCTCGCTCTTTCTCTAGATCGTCACCCTTACTAGCAGACATAGACTTGAAGTACTTCTCAAACTGTTTGTTGAGAGTGACAAGTTGCCCTAACTGTTCTTTGTCTCGTTGTTCAGACGCAGCGTTATTTAGACGCAGTTCTCCTGTTACCTTATCAAGTGTTGCCATTTGTTATCAACGCCTTTGTTGTTCTTTCATCTGTTCTTCTCGTTCTTTCAAGTGTTCCTCAAGTAACACGAGATAGACCTCTCTCTCCCAAGGCATCATATGTTCGATGTCTTGTAGTGAATACTGAAAGTGCTGCATCAACGCGAAGTTGGTCTTAAAATGATTGACCAAAGTATCGTGTGAGAGGCACACTAAAAAAAATCTTGGATACCCTCCAGAGTAATCGTGCTATCTTCTCCACACTTGGAACACGTGAACTCTATATCCTTTTTCATGGCAGGTACAGTCTTCAAGAATTCACCTACCTGTTCAAACTGTTTATTCGTCATTGAGTCGATAAACCCACTCAACTCCTTTCTGCTTACATCACTCGCGAGGAACTGTTCATCCTCTGTCATTATGGATACAACACAATCCTCTAACATAGCAAACCCAAAGTCTGCCTCCGTCATACCATCCTTATAATGTCTCACAAACGAGTCGTATGTCGGGTATCGCATCTCAATAGAGATATCATCAGTGAGTTGAATTACATTATCAACATCAGTCTTGAATACCTCTACCGTTGATAGATCGACACTCACTTCAGTCGTGCCGTCACACTCTTCTTGTTGACACCTCACCGTCAGGTTAGATGACTCACCCACAGACTTACTACGAATCTGAGTGAACATATACTCCACATCAAATGTGGCCAGTTCAGAGGATACAATATCCTCGTAGACACATGCGACTACCGTGTCCATCATTGCTCTCATTGCCTGTTTCTCATCCTGAGACTCAAACGCAGAGAGTAGAATCTTCTCTTCCTTGACCAAGTAGGGTCTGTATGTAATCTGCCTGTCCGATGACGGAATCGTCATCTCATACTTCAAGGTATCATTTAACTTAGGTAATGCCATAATATGCTCCAAATATTATAAAAACTTCCTGATCAATTCGCCTGCAATTCCTTCAATGAAACCACCGCCACCAGCGTCACCACTTTTACTTGACCAATTCTTGTAAGACAATTGTACGGTTACTTCCATCAACTGCCCATCGTCACCCAACGGTATTTCGTTTAGTGTAGTTGGGTATGCTTTATCTAGGACTAAAGTATAGGTGATATCATCACCAAATACTGCATTCAAATCAATCTCACCCTGTGCAAGATCTAATGGCCCTAGTCTTGGTAATCGTCCCCTGATAGATGATGGGATCTTACCCGAATCAAATATCTCTTTCTTATAAAGAGGAAACGATGTACCTTTCTTGATGTGTTGAATAATGACCGGATGGGTATAGTCATTGTAGTATCCAACTTCTAATGTCTCTTGGTTTACTGCGAGGTTCTGCCACTGTTCAAAGTAGGTTCGTACCTTCATGTCATTCATACAGATAAAGGTCAGGCTGATATCACCTACCGCATATCCGTATGCCTGTTTAGTGGTCGTTAGACCAATCTGGTTCTCGGTGGATAAGATCTGACGGCCAGGCAATGATGCTGCCTTGCACAATAGGTTCATCTCTCTTGCATCACCGTTGATAGGTGGCAGGAAAATCTTGTACAGATTTCCCATGGCGAACCCACCACCCGCACCCACTTGGGACTTGAAATCATCAATACGAAATGCCATTAGTCTTTACCTATCATCTGTCTTGAATCGTAGAACACCTTCTGAGAGTTGGACTTTCTCCAACTTGCGGTTGGTAGGAATGTAGCAATCTCCCACTCAGGCGCGGGTACTTCTGCAAACTTACTCTGTACATGCTTGGTCAAGTAGTGCTTGAAGCATGGTTTGTAGTATCGTAACTTGGAGATACTCTGTAGTCGTTTGTATGTGATGTTGAACTTCGCATCATCACTGGTCTTGCTAGACGCAACCTCCATCAACGAATCCAACATCTTTGCTCGTAACAAGGGTGGTAGATAGTGTAGGTTGAGACCATAGAACCCACCCTCTGCGGGGCCCACAACTACCACCAACGGAAATGTATCATAGTATGGTAGTGTGTCTTTGCCCTTGGGATCATAGAAGAACATCTGCATCGTACCAATAACACCTCGTTGGGCTCTGGTCTTTAGTGGTTCCTCTTTCATCAACTCTTGTCGGTTGATGGAACGCATGTTGGATGCTTTCTTTCTGAACCATTCACGCGATTCTTCGGTACGGGGTGTTACACCAGCACGGAATGCCTGTAGTTCTAATCTGTTGAATATGTTTGACATACCCTTATTTATACTTATTTTTTACGTTTTTGAAAAGGTTTAAGGGGTTTTAATGTCTTCATTGGTTTTGTTGATTTGGGAATGAGAGTCTTCAGTGGTTCGTTCTTCTCTGTCCAGATAGCAAACTTCCATCCACGATCTGCGGCATACTCCTGTGCGGCCTCCCACTTATTGATGTTCTTCACATAGGTCATGCTCTCAGATATAAACCTCTTGGTTCTTCGGTTACCCGTGGGTATACGAGTCTCCTTGTCTGGTTTGATCTCTATCAACCATGTAGAACCATCCTCAAGTACCATCTTCAAGTCCATAAAATATCGATGATATCTCTTGTCAACCTCATATAAGTATGGTATAATGACTTCCTCGGAAGACCACTTCTTTACCTTGGGGTTAGTATCACACCACTTAAATGCGTGTTTCTCCCATAGGGAACGGTACACCACCTTCGTATGGTCTCCCTCATACTTCTTTGTGTTTTTTACTTTATATGTCCCAGAATATGCCATGAAAACCTTATAAATAAAGACAATAGTTTTTAACTTATTTATCGGATTAGTAAAATGGCAGAACCGAATGAAGTGCAGGGTATTGCTGCGGCGAGGGCAGTAAAAGACCTAGAGTACCCTCTCAACAACCCTGACGAGTATAAGGGTAGACTGGTGTTCAATGTCATGGAAGAACCAGAGACCGACTTAGGTAACCTTGCAGAAGCAGCAAGTAATATTGTCAAGGCTGGTGTGGACAAACTCAGTGAAATCACCGGACAAACACCAGCACAAACAAAACAGTCGGTAAAGGAACATAAGAACGGGCCTAATACAAGTGTCCCAATCATAAAAGAAAGACCGTTGATCTCAATGGGAAGACAAGTATCCTTGTATCTACCTGCTGGGCTTCAGTATCGTGACAATGTTACCTACGAGAACTTTGACCTTGGTGGTGCGGGTGCTGGAGCAGAAGCAGCACTACAGGGTGGATCAGGTGCCATTGCGGGTTTGATTGAGGGTGGCATGTCAACCCTATCTGCTGGACTAAAGGGTTCAGCAAACAAGGATCTTGCCAAACTAGGTGCGGTCAAACTTGCGATGAAAGGCCCTGACGAAGTCGCGGGAGCATTCAGATCTGCTGGTGGGGTCACAACAAACCCCAATACTCGTGTGTTGTTCAAGTCTGTTGGACTGCGAGAGTTTTCCTTTGCGTTTAAGTTTCTTGCTACCTCTGCACGAGAAGCAGAGGAGATAAAGGAGATCATCAAACTATTCCGAACTGAGTTGTATCCAGACACGATCAATATTCCTGTCGGAACGAGTGAGATCTCTATTGGGTATAGATTCCCCAATAAGTTTCAGATCACGGTTGAGTATGATGGTGATGAGATTGCTACTCGTATCAAACCATGCTTCTTACGAGATGTAAGTGTGACCTACAACAATACATCCATGTCCATGCATGAGGACGGTAACTTTACTGAGATTGAAATGTCTCTGTCATTCCAAGAAACCAGAACGCTCAGTAGAAAAGATGTTGAAGAGGAAGGATTCTAATGACAACAAAGTATTTCAAACCATTTGGTATTGTTCCATATCGATTCGGAGATAACGAACCTGCTGTCATATTTGATAATCTGACCCAGTATGTTGATCTGATTGATTCATTGAAAGATAATATATCATTTTACAATAAGTACACCATAATCAGCGGAGAGAGACCCGACACATTGTCATACAAACTCTATGGTACAACAGATTACTACTGGACATTCTTTCTGTTGAACGATCATGTCCGTCTATCTGGATGGCCTGTGGAGACCTACAATATTTTGACAGAAGCAAAGTCTAAGTATCCGTATCGTATGGTGACCACTAACTCAAACATAGCAACCTCATTTCCGGTAGGTCAGATTGTTACTGGTGTGTCCAGTGGTACGCAGGGTAAGATCATTAAACGTAATCTTGATATGGGTCAACTCGTTATTGACACTTCAGTAACGCCAGGCGCTTACTTTGGTCAGTATCCTAACTCAGTAAACTTTGACCAAACCGAAACCATATCCTATATCAGCGAACAAGATGGAGAGACTTTCACTGCTGCTCTCGTAAAAGCATCTGAACAGTACAATGCAGTTCACCACTACGAGGATGCTAATGGGGTACATCAAGATCTTACTTTGTTTGCCTTTGATAGTCCTAACTCTAGTTGGACACCCGTAACTTATCGTGATAGATTGGAGAGACGAAACGACGAGTTGAAAGAGATCAATGTATTGAAGGACGATGTTGTAGATAAGGTGGTATCTGAGTTCAATAACTTCCATCGTATAGAAGCATAATGCCGAAACTAAATAAATCACAACAGTTTAAGATCACCGAGGCTGCGATCAGTGCAGACCGCATGGGTGGGTTTGAAGCGAGTTTCTTTGATGTCAGGACATCTGTCGCTGAGTTAAACATCTTTGAGAGTCTGGACAAACCTTACTTGACGGGAACAGTGGTTATTCTAGATGACAAAGCACTCTTTGATAAGATTGATTTTCAGGGGACAGAACGGTTTCTGATAGAACTCTCTTCTGCTGAGAACGATCTGGACACAGTCTTTGAACGAGTCTTTATCATGACTGGTGTGGAACGATCCGTTAAGTCCACGGACAACGGTAAGTCTAGCATGTATGTCTTTACCTTACTGGATGAACATGCATTCCTAGCACAGATGAAGAAGATCAGTAAGTCGTTTAGTGGTAAGATTGATGATATCTTGATCAAGTTACTTGCCACTGAAATGAACATGGATATTGACCTATCATATCTACTGAACTCAGAAGGCAATAGAAGCACTCCTGTACAGACAAACATTAAGGGTATTATTCCGAACCTGAATCCATTACAGGCAATCAAATGGTTGACAAGTCGGGCGACCACCATAACGGGGTCTCCATTCTTTACCTATGCATCCATGCATGATGATAACTTACGTCTGGGTAATCTGGATACCATGTTATCACAACAAGCATTCAACTCAAGACTACCTTACACATATAACCCTGCCAACGTGGCTCAGGCAGAGGCCCAGACCGAGTTGGAGAAGACCTTCGCGATTAAAGCAATGAAGGCATCCAAACAAGCAAACACTCTGAAACTAGTACAAGAGGGTGCTTTGTCAGCAGGGTATTGTAACACAAACTTGAATACGGGGCAAATCTTTTCGCAACATCATACCATAAGAAATACCTTTAATCACATGAATCAACAAGGTGTCATTGGCAACAATCAAAATGTCTTTGACCCAGCGTTTACTCTGGACGAAACATTGGTTGATGTTTTTGAACCAAGAATATATCACACCGTGACTTCTAGTGGTACTTACGGTAGATACAAGAGTTATCATGATGAGTTTGATGCTACCAAGTTCAAGAAGAAAGTTGAACGACGAGGTATTCTCAATCACTTATACAAGAACATGATGAATGTGGTGATAGAAGGTGCTGGGTTTATTGTTTCAAAAGCAAGTGTTGGTGATATCGTCAACCTCAAGATCGTGAACGACAACTCTGAACAGGACAAAACTGCAAGTGAAGAAGAGTTGATAGATAAGAGTAAGTCAGGAGACTTTATTATTTACGATACTCGTCATACCTTCTCAGGTACACAACACACGGTATCAATGAATGTGTGTAAGCTGGAGAGACTTTCGTGAGCAGTATCCTTAGTGAGTTTTATGGTGACAACTCCAGATGGTTCATTGCCACTGTCGTAGATGCCTCACCACCATATGGTTTTGAAGGACGAGTAAAGATTCGTGTTCATGGACTGCATACAGAATCTACCAGACTCATTCCTCAGAATGATCTACCGTGGGCCCAGTGTGTCACTCCTACAACAGAGGGTGGAATATCTGGAATAGGTCGTATGCCTCAGTTACAACCCAACTCTTTGGTGTTTGGTATGTTCATGGATGGCAAGAACTCTCAGACTCCTATCGTACTGGGATCACTTCCACACATTGAACTACCTACTCCTGTCCAAAGAGGTCAGGTAGAAGAGGATGTCGGAGAAGATAACAAACCTGAAGGACTATTCCAGTCCATCGTCGCGGCAGTAAAACCCAAAGATGCAGATATTGATAATGAAGATACTGGTGCTGTACAAAACCGAGTATTACAATCGCGACAAAAGACCTCAGTAAAGTTCTTTCTCAACCTTGGGTACAGTGTGAAACAATCAATCGCGATGACTTCGGCATTGACCATTGCGTCCGGTATGAGAACTGGTGTGAATAAACAGTCGCGAGGACTTGCCAACTTCTCTAGAAACAGGTATACAGACTTACAAAACTTCTCAAATGATTTTGGATTCTTCATGACTCAGTTGGCCTTTATTGCCTATGAGTTGAAGGGTACACAAACCAGTGCCAATATTAGATTGTTACAAGCAACTAACTATGAGGGTAAAGGTGGTATCTGTGAGGTGTTCTGTAAGTACTACCTAAACAATGGTGATGCGACATTTATAAAACAAGTCGAACTACAAGCAAGACGATTGGTGGATAGGATAGTCTAATGGCATTGAAAAAATCAGATCTTGATATTGTCTTAAAGGCAGAAGAAAACAAACGATCACTAAACAATGCGGTATATGCTGATACCTCGGTACAGGCAGTAGAAGAGAAGTTTGCCAAGACCACCAGTAAGATTGGTGCGATTGATGGTCAGACCTTGGGTGGTATTAAGAGTCTTGGAGAATCCGCGATATCACCCAATGAAGTTCTCAAGGATGGTGTGGGTAAAATCACCGACAGTATTCCTGGCTTGAGTGGAACGGCAAGTCCTTCTGCGGCACTACCTTCTATTGTGGGACTTCCTGCAATGACTCAGTCAGGTGGAGATACTGCGTCTTCTGCAATGGCAGTGGTAGGTGGTGGTGCACCCCAAGATGTTCAGGAAGCAGTTGATAAGGTAACAACCATCTCCGGTGAATCAATGACGGATATATCCGAGTTCACCGCGACGATTGCAGATAATGACGAACTGTCAAGTATTACTGCTGCTCTTCCTGATCTGAAGATCCCTAGTATTGATGATGTTGTTGGTGAGGTTACTCCGGTTGCATCTCTGAGTAGTGTTGCGGATACTGCCAAGGATGCGGTATCTGATGCCACTGGTATTGGTGGACTGACCGCAAAGTTACCTGATCCCAAGAACTCATTATCTAAGTTTGGTGATGTCAAGGCACTTTCCAAGACCGTATTAAAAGATACTAACTCGGTGGTTGATAAGTTTACGAGTGATGTTTCCGATTTTACTTCAGCCTTTAATCAAAGGACAGAGACTGGATTATCCGGTGTTTTACAGAATGTGGCAGAAAAACTAACCGGAAGTGCGAGTGCCTTTATTCAGAATCTAGTTCCTGGCGGTATCTCTGCGACAGAGAAAGAGAGACAAGAGATCCTTGCTCAGTTTGCAACTAAAGATCCTGTAGAGAAAACTAAAGCAGTCAAGTCATTGGCAAATAAGTCACCTAATGTCTCGGATAGGATGAAAACCGTAATCGCAGAACAAGATGCGACTACTCCTATACTCCTGAACGATAAGGTAGTGAACGAGGCAAACAAACAGGGGGTTCCTGCGGCGGAGGTTGAGGCAGCCACAAACGAGATTATTACTATTGACAATGGTCTTAGTCAACTAGATACCACGATCAGCGGGTCTGTTGTTGTGGATGCAAGTCTGTTTGACGAGGGTGTTCCGGTTGATGCCAACAACGCGAAATGGACTGGTCGTACCACTGGAGATGAAGTCTTCACTTATATCGCATCTGTAGAGGAACTGGACGCTGAGTTTGCGAGTATCAAACGAGATATCACTGAAGTGATTGTACACGCAACCGAATCTTATACTGATAAAGATATTGGTGCGATAGAGATCAACAACATTCACAATGAACTAGGCCATGATGGTATTGGATATCATTATGTTATCCGACGAGACGGTAGACTTCAACGAGGCAGACCGATCAACCGTAACGGAGAACATGCCGTAGTGAATGGACATGATGTATATTCTATTGGTCTCGTTCTGGTGGGGGGTCTAAATATTTCATCGGGGGGAGAAAACCCAACCGACTTTAGATCTGCTCAGTCATTTACACGCGAACAGTACACGACACTTGAAAAGTTTCTACGATCATTCTATCGCAAGTATTCAGGTGGTCAAGTGTTTGGTCATAATGATATTGATGAGGTAGAACTTGATCCATATTTTGATGTGGTAGATTATATTGAGTCGGTATTCCGCAAGACTAATATCACTACTGATCCTGTCAGCAAAGGGCCATTGAGTCCACCGGAGATTGTGAATGACAACTAAGAAGGACAACTACGATTTAAGGGTTGGTAAACTTGGTTCTGGTAACGAGGACACCCTCGGTGTACCCTATGATGGTATGCAAGATCCTACCGGAGAGTATCCCAAGCGAGACTACAACTTTGGTTCGTCTGTCAACCAAGCCGCGCGTGGATTAAAGATAAATGATCTGTATGTGGGTGGTGGTGACTTTGGGGTGTCTCTCAATCTACAACCACAGAGACCATCAGAGTATCCGTTCAACCAAGTACAAGAGACTACTTCTGGTCATGTTATTGAACAGGACGATACACCAGGCGGTGAACGAGTACTAATCAAACACCGCACAGGTGCGGGTGTAGAGATGAGAGCAGATGGATCTGTTGTTATCTCTGCTGTTAATAATAAGGTAGAGGTCACGGGTGGTGATCAGACTGTCATTGTAGAGGGACACGGAAACCTCGTCTACAATGGTAATCTAAACCTGAAAGTGACGGGTGACTATAATATTGATGTTGGTGGCAACATGAACCTCAATGTCGCGGGTAATAAGGTTGAGGCGATTGAACACAATCATAAGACCACCGTAACAGGTAACTCAACCTACACCACCAAGAAGACCAAGACAACCAAGACGATTGGTACTCATACGGACATCATGTTAGCAGACAACAACCAGTTTGTCAAGTTTGATCAGACAAACTATGTTGAGGGTAATATAGAGATAGCATCAGAAGATAACATCTTTGTGTCCGGTAAGGAGTCCTTTGCGGTATCCTCCAAGAACACCAATATCACGGGTGCGAAGTATGTCTCTGTTCTGGGACAGAAGGGTGCAATCGGTGGTAAGAAGGTTGACTTCACTGGTAATGTTTACCAAGGTAATGAAGGTGCATTGGCAGAATCTTCTGGTGCAATCTTCCACGGTACATTCAAGGGTATTGCAGACGAAGCGATTCGTTCCTATAATGCGAATGTGGCAGATGCAGCCAAGACTGCATTCCAAGCACAGAAGGCCGGAACTGCGGGTTCATTAGGAGCAGCGGGTGCTGCATCTGACCCAACTGTCGCAGAGGCAACTAAGGTACAGGCAGCGATCACAGGTGAAGCCCCACTCACACCTATTCTTGTGGTCTCACATGCAACTTCAGGATCATACGCAATCAAGAATGTCGTGGTGGATGCGGGAGACACTCTGAAGAACAAGATCCTGTTGACCGATGATTACGAACAGGTGTTTGATAAGATTCCGACAACCCAAGAGATTCGATCAGCCTTCCGTAACTCTAGTACACGAGATAAGGTGGGTGGTATTCTTGTTTCCGAAGAAAGACTGAACCCAGACTATCAATCAAAAACACCTCCTGCCATCGGTAGGACAGTAAAGAAATCACCATCATCTAGATTTGGATTTGAACCTATTGGTAATGCGGTAGAGAACAGAGGGAAGAGATTTACACCATGATAGTATTAGTTGATCCGGTATACAATCCAGAGTTCCGCAGTGACATAAACTCTTCAACCAGACTTGCGCCTGGGATTACCATTGCCAAGTTCCTTGGTGCGTATGGTGACAGAACATCTTTCAATCATGTGGCAAGTAAAGATTCCAGACTACAGATTGCTCGTAACCTGTACATGCAAGCAGAGGCCATGAGGATTATCAATGGCAACACCGAGAACTTCAATGATGTCCGACTGATCGTATCGGAAGGTGTCTTTGACCTAAAGACTATTGATCTGTCTGATGATGCGATGGGTAAAAAGGGTAACGGTAGATTAGTATACTATCAAGTCATTGATAGAGAAGGTAATATTGACCTAGAGAAGACCTTTGATGTTGCCGAGTATTGGAAGGATTACATCAACTTTGGTACTCTCTACTTGGACTATGACACATACAACATTGATGGTAGTGTGACCGCACAGATTGGTCTGGAGTTTCCGAATATGCCAGCGACATTTGATGTCACCTTTGATCGTAATGTAGAAACTTATTTCAATAATGAGTTGATGAGTGGTGACGAATTAGTAGAAATCAAAGAAAAAGATTAAATAAAAGGTTATAAATAGTACTATGGCAATACGTAGAGCATTCGCACAAGAAGATAGAGATCTCCAGACAGCCTCGATTAGTACTACGAGGGTGCGGGACTATGTCGATATTGATTTGACTTTTAAGGCAAAACCTTCTAGTGGAGAGATCTTCAAGAAGAATGGTGCTGCATCAGTCAAACAGGCGATCAAGACACTGGTTATGACCAATCTCTTGGAGAAACCTTTTCGTCCACGATTTGGTGGTAACATAAGGGCACAACTGTTTGAGTTGGCTGACCGTGGCAAGTCTTCAGTTCTGCGTAGAAATATCATACAAAATATTCAGGTGTTTGAACCAAGGGCAGAGATCATAGATGTGATCGTGAATCTGCAACCTGATAGACATAGTTTAGATGTAACTATTAAGTTTAAGGTAGTAAATACTGATGAGGAAGTCGAGTTTACTACCACACTAGCAAGGTTAAGATAACATGGCAACAACAATCAAATCCACATCATTAGACTTTGATGCGATTAAGAATAACCTCAAGACTTTTCTTGCTCAGAAAGAAGAGTTTCAGGATTATAACTTTGAGGCATCTGGACTGTCTAATATTCTAGATGTTCTGGCGTACAATACCCATTATAATGGTTTGACCGCCAACTTTGCCTTGAACGAATCTTTCCTTGGGACTGCACAACTGCGTAGTTCTATCATCTCCTTGGCAGAGGGAATAGGATATATTCCAGACTCAAAGACTTCCTCTCAAGCAATCATTAAGATGTCCATTAATCTTAGTGGTGTGACAGATCGTCCCAATACGGTACAATTAAATGATGGTTTCAAGTTCAATGCGACTGTCGATGAAACGGAGTATGTGTTCCAGACCATAGAAGACCTTACTGCCACAGATAACGGTGAAGGTCTGTATATATTTACTGACGCCTCTGGGGAAAGTAACATCAAGGTCTACGAGGGAACTCAACGAGTCAAAACCTTCCTTGTGACCCAACAAGAAGAGAACCCAGTCTATATCATACCCGATACTGAGATGGATATTTCTACTGCGGTTGTGCGTGTATATGAGTCACCATCTTCTTCTCAGTTTACTACATATACCAACCTATTGTCCGCTACGACAATCAATGCTAACTCTACTCTATTCATATTGAAAGAATCTCCTAATGGATTCTTTGAACTGACCTTTGGTAATGGTACAACATTGGGTCGTTCACCAGCCGCTGGTAGCAAGGTTACGGTCACCTATCTGGCATCAGGTGGTAGTGCTGGTGATACTGCCAAGACATTTGAACCTCAGAGTCCAATCACTGTTGCTGGTGTATCGTACAACGCATCAGTAACTACTGTCGCCAATGCTGTTGGTGGCGGTGAAAAAGAATCTATAGAATCTATTCGTCAGAATGCTCCCTTCCAGTATGCATCTCAAAACCGAATGGTAACAGCCGTAGACTATACCGCACTGGTACTACAAAACTTCTCAACACTGATCAAGGACATCACATCCTTTGGTGGTGAAGAAGCGATCAACCCAGTCTTTGGTTCCGTCTTCATATCAATACTATTCAACTCCGATGTTGATGACACTACGATACAGGTAACAAAGGACTCTATCATTGATCTTGCCGCACAGTTATCTGTCGCATCATTTAATGTACAGTTTGATGATCCAGTCAAGACCTTTGTTGAGACCGAGTTATTTTTCCAGTTCAATCAGAACCTCACAACTCTGTCTCGCAACACGATTCAGGACAATGTGACTCAAGCAGTGTTTGATTATTTTGATACGAATACGGGTAACTTTAATCAGTCATTCCGACGATCAAATCTATTGACTTTGATTGATGATGTTAGTCCTGCGATTCTATCGTCCCGAGCCACAGTGCGTATGCAGAGACGGTTTACTCCGACATTGACACTAGCACAAGATCATGTAATGAGATACGCGACAATTATTGCAATCCCTGACGATGTAAACCATGTGATTACATCTACCGCTTTTACATTGCAAAATAAAACCTGTGTGTTAAGAAATAAACTCGGAACGAATAAACTAGAGGTATTTGATCAAGATGAACGCGCAGTCATTGTAGATAATGTAGGAGACTACGATGGGGATACCGTCAGAATCGTTGGTTTGCGTATCGACAACTTTGTTGGTTCCGATCAGTTCATTAAGGTGTCTGTAACTCCTGCCAACCAGAGTGCCCTGACTCCTCTAAGAAATGATGTCTTGGAGTTTGATGGTAGTAGATCATTCTCTCGTATCGTAGACGTAGAGCCTGGGGTTACTAACTAATGGGAACCAAGAACGATGATACTTTATCGGATCTGAATAGACGAGATATTGCCTTTCCTAAGCACCATGTATCAACGGTGTTACCGGAGTTCTTTGGTTCTACCTATCCTAAACTGATCACTCTATTAGACCAGTATTACGAGTTTGAGGATGGGAATGATTCCCCTGCTCGACTTGCAAATGACTTGTTTTACAACCGAGACATTACTCAGGCAGACCTTGATCTTCTGTCTTATATTGAAGACGAACTCTTACTGGGTCAGTCGTACTTTGAAGGGTTTGCAGACAAACGGGCTGCGGCAAAGTATTCAAATACTCTGTATCGTTCTAAGGGTACCAAGTATTCTATTCAACAGTTCTTCCGAACCTTCTTTAGTATTGACCCCGAAGTGATTTATACTAAAGAACAAGTATTCAAGGTGGGTGAAACTGGATCTGAGATTGGTTTTAACTCTCAGAAGTTTATCACTGACAACAAATTATACCAGACTTTCGCTATCCTTGTCAGGTCTGAAATCGCGTTTAATAAGTGGAAAGAACCTTACAAACTGTTTGTACATCCGGCTGGTATGTTTGTTGGTAGTCAGGTTCAGATCGTATCTGCGGTAGAAGATGCTCTGACAGCCCCTCAAGTTATTATTGCACCTCCACCACCTATTGTGATAGAGAACAATGCAAGTTTTGGTGAACTAGCAACTCTTGATTTGACCGCATTGGTGGATGACCTATATAGTGATTCAGATGGTATGTTATCAAGAATTAACCCAGTACTTACTGATTTGAGAACATTCTCTCTTGATCAGATTCAAACAATTGAGAATCAGTATTCTTCATTGCGTGAAGCGCAGACTGCGACATCACCCACATTCGATGATTCGGATCAGTTTGAGACGAATGGTATGGATATGAGTAATAACTTCTTCTTTGAGACGATGGATCAAGAGAAACATATTTTCTATAGTGGTGATTCAGATCAGTATGTAAAACAATTGCTAATTGGCACCTAAAACCCTTATAAATATATAAAACAAACGGATTAGAAAATGGCACGACAAACTATAAATCGTGGAACAACAGCGAATGATGGTACAGGGGATACCCTGCGTACTGCTGCCCAGAAGATTAATGAGAATTTCACTGAATTATATTTATCAGTGGGTGGGGATACTGCATCAGTATCCTTGACTGAAGGTGGTGTTCTATTTGAAGGACAGACTGAAGACGCTTTTGAGACTCTGTTGCAAGTCGTAGAACCGACTGCGGATAGAAACATCTACCTTCCAGATAGCAGTGGTACGATACTCCTAGATTCGGGTGTACAGACTCTGACGAATAAGACTCTGACAGCTCCTGTTTTGACATTACCACAGATTAATGATACCTCTCTTAATCACCAGTATGTTTTTGGTGTCAATGAACTTTCGGCAGACCGCACGATAACTCTACCTGCTCTTGGTGCTAGTGACACATTTGTATTTGCAAATGCGACTCAGACCTTGACCAATAAGACTATTGATGCACTTACATTCTCTAATCCAACACTTCACGGTCTGGCCAATGGTGGTTTACTATTGGACAGTTCAGGTAATGAATACACAAAGTTTGCGAATGTTTCTAATGCAGTGAACTTCCTAACAATCACCAATGCTGCGACTGGTGGTGGTGCTGCACTTGATGTAGATGGAGACGATGCTAACATCAGTCTTAAAATAGGTGCCAAGGGTACTGGTGCTGTAGAGATTGTAAATAAACTAGTTCTTGAAAAGGGAACAGATGTTGCATCTACCACGGCAATTGATCTGACCGAACCACTGACTATCTTCAACTCCGGTAGTAAGATTGTTCCTACTATTGCTGATGGCACTATCCAAGGAGAGTCTAAGATATTTTCAAATGTTGGAGCGGGTGAAGTAAACCTAACTCCTGTGGGTGGCACATCAAATATCTTTGGTATTGACTCTGGTAATGGGTTCATTAAATTTCTTGAAGGTCAGGGATGTCATCTGGTCTGGAATAACACAAAAAGTAAATGGTTCTTCGTGGCCAATAACGGCACGGTAACAGGGTAATAAAATGGCGATTGTAACTAATAGACTAAAAAAGCAAGTTATTAAGAGTCTTCAGGCTGACTTTAATCTTGCGTCTGAAGATTATTATGCGGTAATTGGTCGTTCCGAAGATTGGAACGACTCTGATATTGCACCCACGGCAATAAATACTCAGAGAGAAGAGCGAAACTTTAGGTTATCTGCTCAGTCGGGTAAGGCCATTGTTGACCTATCCTTTGTTGTACCACGATATAACTGGTCATCCGGTGCAATCTATTCAGCATATGATGATGCACAAGTTGGTTATCCAGCACAAACATACTATGTAATGAATGACAATAACCAAGTATACATGTGTATTCAACAGTCTATGAATGCTGCTGGAAACGCACAGGTATCAACTGTACAACCTTCCGGTAATACAACGGGTGTTCCGTTTGATACTGCTGATGGTTATATTTGGAAGTTCTTATACTCTATTAGTGCATTGGATGCAACCAAGTTTGTTTCTGCCAACTATCTTCCCGTGAAGTTACAAGGTGCGACTAACCCAGATTCTCCTGCTCCTGATGTTGAACAACTTGCTGTACAGACTGCTGCGATTTCTGGTCAGATTGTAGGTTACTATGTAGACTCCGGTGGTGCTGGATATACATCAGATCCCACTATCACCGTTGTAGGTAATGGCACGAAGGCAAAGGCTGGTGCGACTACTTCTGGTGGACAGGTTGTAAAGGTAGAACTAATTGATAGTTCTGGTTCTTACACATTAGGTTCTGGGTATGACTATGCCAATGTTGTTGTATCAGGTGGTGGATCACCCAGCAAACCCGCAGCGGTAAGAGCAATCTTATCAACTCCTTTAGGACTTGGAGGTGATCCAAGAGATGACCTTCGTTCCACTGCAATTATGTTCAACGTAAAACCAGAGGGTACTGTTAATGGTGACTTTATTGTAGGAAATGACTTCCGTCAAGTTGGTTTGATGAAAGGATTAAAGGATTCTGCTGCTGGTGTTGACTTCACTGAGGCCAACGGTAAATTTCTAAAGCAACTAGACCTCTCTAGTGTAACGAGTGGATTTACTGCTGATAATACAATCCAAGGTGCTACTTCCAATATTAAGGCACTGATAGATAGAGCAGACTCTGGAGGAAACGGTGGTATTTGGTATCACCAAACCGAAGAAACTGGATTCGGTGACTTCGCTGCTGGTGAGAACATTACAGAAATTGATGGTAACGGAGCAGGCGTATTGAATGCTTCTATTACTCCTTACATAGACCCTGAGATTGATGCGTTTTCCGGTGAACTTTTGTATGTTGATAACCGTGCTGCGGTTACTCGTTCAACAGATCAGACCGAAGATATCAAAATCGTAATACAAATATAATAAGGTATAGAGATGCCAAATACATTTACATCTAACGTATTCTCCACCACATATAAGGACGATTTTGTTGATAGTGACAACTATCATCGAATACTGTTCAATAGTGGTCGTGCACTACAGGCACGAGAACTCACTCAGATGCAGACAATCATCCAAGAAGAGATTGCTCGTTTTGGTCGAAATATCTTTAATGAAGGTGCTGCGGTAAATCCCGGCGGGCCTAGTATTACCAGTGATTTCGAGTTTATCAAACTAAACACAACTACCAATGTATTACCTGCTGATACTACAACACTGTTGGGTACGGAGTTCACTGGACAAACCTCTACGGTAAAAGCACGAGTACTGAAAGTAGTTGCTGCTGAAGGTAGTGACCCAGATACATTGTATGTGCAGTACACCAACACTAGTGGTGCAACAGCGGGTGAGAATCCAATCCGCATGAGTGCGAGTGAAGATATTTCCAATGGTACGGTAACTCTTACGGTACAATCAACAAACACTGTGGCAAACCCTGCGGTTGGTCAAGGGTGTCAGATCTCAAGTTCTGCTGGTGATTTCTTTACTCGTGGCCACTTTGTATTTGCAGCACCACAGAGTCTTATTCTATCTAAGTACACTCGGTATCCGACTGCTGTTGTTGGTTTCAAATCAACAGAAGATATTGTAACCGTATCCGATGACCAAGCACTATATGATAATCAAGGTGCAACACCAAACCTATCATCGCCTGGCGCTGACCGATATCGTATCAAACTTACTTTAACAACACAAAATGCACTTGCTTCTGATGACAACTTCGTTTACTATTGTGATGTTGTCGAAGGTAATATTGTTGACCAAGTATCATCGATTTCTGATTTGAACAGTCCGGTCAAGTTACAAGCACAAGGAAGATTTGAAGAATCTGGTAACTATATTATTAATGACTTTACGGTAGATTTCCGAGACTCTGATGCAAATATTCAAGCTGCTGTATCAGATGGTACTGCCATCGTTAATGGTTATCGTGCGGAGGCAAACAAACCAGAAAATTTAATCATTCCCAAACCAAGAACTACTGTTGATATTGCCAATGAGGTTGTAGGTATTAGTTATGGACAGTATCTGATTTGCAATACCTTAAAAGGTAAGTTGGATATCAGCACATTTGCTACAGTAAATTTACGTAATGCAGCAGATTATGGTGGATCTACTATTGGTACTGCAAGAGTGCGTTATGTTCTACAAAAGGGATCAAACTTCCATGTCTTTCTATTTGACATCAGGATGAACTCTGCACAAGCATTCCGTAACGTACAGTCTTTAGGTACAGGATCAGCGGACTATGCTAATCCTGTCTTAGAATCTAGTAAGGCCGTCATCAAAGAGGCTGGCAAGAACAACCTAGTATACCCTTTACCTAGATCAAGACCTCGTACTTTGAGTGATGTAGATTTTGAAGTTCAACGTATTAGAACAGGAACATCGAATGGTTCAGGTCAACTAACCCTCTCGTTGTCTACTGCTGGTGAAAGTTTCTCAGCTACAAGTGAGTGGATTGCTACACGTGATGATACTGGTGCAGTGGTTTCTATTACTGCTAATGGTGCTGGTACACAATCAACTACGATATCTGGTCTTCCTAATAGTACTGCTGTCACGATATACCTGAAGGTCAACAAGGCACAACCTTCTGTTCGTCAGAAGACTTTGGTGAATACAACCGCCACTGCGACAGTTTCTACTGATAGTCTGACAGGAGCGAAATATGTAGATCTAGGTAAATCTGATATCTACAAGATAGGTTCTATCAAAGCGGGAGATTCAGACGGTGCAGATCTTTCTCACTTCTTTACTCTTGACAATGGTCAACGGCCAGGGTACTATGCCAATGGTCGTTTGATATTAGACGAAGCAGCATCAACTCCTGCTGGTAATATTTTCAGTCGTTTCGTTCACTTTACTCACGGTGCGGGGGACTACTTCTCAGTAAACTCTTACACTGGTCAGGTTAAATATGAGAACATTCCAAATTTCTCTACTGGGCCACGAACTTCAGTGAATCTACGTGATGTCATTGACTTCCGTTCATCGGTTGACGCGAATGGACTCTTTACTGGTGCTGGTGCACAAGTAAATGAAATTCCGACAAACGGTGATGTATTCCAAGCGGATGCTGAGTACTACCTACCTCGTTCAGACAAAATTGTCATAAACACGAGCGGTGAGGTCAAGAACATCTTGGGACAGCCAGGATTCTCTTCTCAGATTCCACCTACACCAGAGAATACTTTGGCATTGTTTGAGTTGGAACATAACGCATACGGTCTTAATGACTCTGACGCTGTTATAACTCCAGTTCTTGCAAAGCACTATAGCATGAAAGATATTTCTGAACTGGAACAACGTATTGACCGACTAGAGGAAGTCACCTCTTTAAGTCTACTTGAAGTTGAAACATCTTCATTGTTGGTTCTGGATGGCAGTGGTGCCAACCGCATCAAGTCTGGATTCTTTGTTGATAACTTTAAGGATCGTGGATTCTCGGATGTAATGAATCCCGAATACCGTGCTGGTATTGATCCCACTAAGGGATTCTTATCCACACCAACACATGAAGATAATGTGGCACTTGTTTATGATAGTGCTGCATCGTCAAACACTATTCTGAAAGGTGATACGGTATTCCTCAAGTATGACCATAAAGTCGCGATCAAGCAAACCTTGGTTTCTGGTACAGAGAATGTTAATCCATTCGCGGTTATTACGGGTGAAGGTACTATAACACTTTCCCCTGCTTCGGATGAATGGCAAAGCACCAAATACAAACCTGTTAATATTATTAACCGTAGAAGGACAGAGACTTACGACCTAAACGAAGGTAGTCTGGCAGACGGTACCGCTCAAGATAGAGGTTTTGAGGAACTAGACAATCAGTGGGTTTGGACAGAAGGTGCGTGGATTCCAGCAACAGGTGGTGGAGATCCTTCCTTTGCACAAGCTGGTTTGGCTGGTACTTTTGATGTAAATCCCGGTAACGAGATGGGTCAGGGGGGCGGCACTTTTTATGATGCTGGCAATAACTATTCTGAGACTTATGAAAGCGAGCTTTACGCTGGCATGAATCCGATGGGTCGCAGCAGTCGAGGTAGTTCCCATCAACAACAGGGTGGTTATAGAGAACAAGGTACTTGGAACTGGCATGGTAATGACCAACAGAGAACTTCAAATGGTATCAATCAATCTAATGTCTCTGTATTCAGACAAGGTGATTATACTCATGCCAAACGTTCATTCTCTCAGAGTATTGTAACTGGTTCTAGAACTGTTCGTAAGAAGGTTGGTGATAAAAGTGTATCACTCACTTTTTTGCCGTTTATTCGTTCAAGAAAGATCTCCTTCAGAGCAGAGGGTCTAAAACCTAATACTCAATTCTTCCCATTCTTTGATGGTAAGGATGTGAGCAGTTTCTGTCGCGAAGAAGCCTTCGCTCGTTATGCGACAATTCGTGGTGCTGGAAGTTATCTAGGTAATGAGTTCCGTCATAGTTTTACCCATCCATCAGGGTCAAGCGACCTGATATCAGACACTAATGGTACAATCACGGGTTCATTCTTTATTCCATCATTCGCGGGGATACGATTCCGTGCTGGTACTCGTACATTTAAGTTACTTGATATCAACAAGGATAATGATGCTGCGTCATTGTCTCGTGCTTCTACGAACTATACCGCACAGGGTACTCTAGACACCAGACAGAAGACCGTCACATCTACTCGTGTCACAACGAAGATAACTCGTAGATGGACAGAGACTACTAGGGTTAAGAATCGCGATCCATTGGCACAGACATTTACGGTGACTAAACCAGCGGGTATGTATGTGACTAAGGTTCAGACTTACTTCAAGAGTAAGGACACATCTGTTCCTATCGAACTACAGATTCGACCTTTGGTTAATGGTGTTCCGTCTGCTATAGATGTTATTGCTAATGCGAGTAAGTTCCTGAATCCTTCTTCAGTAAATATACCTGCATCTCAGACACAGGCTGCGGTACTTGCTGCTCCTACGACATTTGAGTTTGATGAACCAATCTTCTTGAATCCAGATACAGATTACTGTATTGTGTTATTGACAGATTGTGACAACTATGAAGCATATGTTGCAGAGACCTTCGCATTTGAACTGGGTTCAACCGAGAAGAGAATCTCTCGTCAACCGTCTTTAGGGTCTTTGTTCAAGTCTCAGAATGGTAAGACTTGGGAACCCGATCAAACTAAAGACCTTTCATTCCAGATCTTCCAAGCAGACTTTGATACTTCAGGTGGTTATGCAGTATTTGAGAATGGTGAACTTGAGAAGGATGATTGTGATAGACATCCGTTATATGTTGTGAGTGGTGATGCTACCGTAACATTGTTTATACCTAATCATGGATTTGATGTAGGTGATACAATAAACATCTCTGGTCTGACAGACGGTACATCATACAATGGTATACTTGGTAGTAATATAAATGGTAACCGATCTATCACAGCGGTTGACGCATTTGGACTACGATTTGAGGCTGGTAACTCGGACACCGCGACTTCTTCTGGTCGTGTGGGTGGTGATTCCATTATAGTGGATCGTCAAGTGCAGTTTGATATGTGTATTCCAAACTTCACTACGTTGCAACCCGATGATACTACTATATCTTACTCAGCCAAGTTTACCTCAGGCAAATCTCTGGCGGGTACTGGGCAGACTAGATATCAGAAAGATGCAAACTTTGATAACGATATAGTGGTAGGTTCTACGAACTACTTCTCAGCACCTAGACTGGTTGCTAAAGTAGCAAATGAAACTAGTGAACTAGGATCAGGTGTTAAATCGACTACATTCAAGGTAGATATGAATACAACACGTGGTGATGTATCTCCTATCATTGATGGTCAACGAGCATCTATAACCACGATGAACAACATAATTGACAATCAAGCATCATCTGCTGCGAGTGGATTCAATGTCCCACTGACATTCGCCGAGGAGACTAAATCGTTTGGTGGATCATCTCCATCGAAACACATCTCTTCTGTAATCAAACTTGAAGAAGATGCTATAGGATTGAAGATTATGTTGGCGGCAGTAAGACCTAGTGGATCAGAGTTTGACATGTATTACCGTGTCGCGAATGATGGTGAAGATATCTTCGATGTAGATTATACTCTACAGGAAGAGGAGACAGATATAGCACCGGATGCTAATAACTTCAGAGAGTATCGATACTTGGTAGGGGGTGATGATGGATTTACAACTCAGACATTTACTCAGTATCAAATCAAGATTGTTATGCGATCCAATAACTCTTCAGCCGTACCAGTGTTCAAAGACTTACGTGCAATCGCAATGGCAACATAATGACAACCGATAAGTTAATAAAGGTTGATGGTAATGCTGGATTAGCAAGAGATCCTAAAACGGGTGCTATTATTAATATAAATAGACAAGAGATAGTGAACGCTCGTGCTGCAAAGAAACGAAGAAAAGAAAAAGACCAAGAGTTGGAAGATCTAAAAAATGAAGTTGGTGAGATAAAAGAACTCCTCAATAAACTAGTAGAGAAACTGTAATGGCGACTAATCCTCCTACAATCACATCGATTCTGGATACCTTCACAACGTTGGTAACCAACCAAAATCGTGTATCGTTAGACTTGGGTGCAACAGGACGTTTGAATACAACACAAGATTCCGATGCGGTTGGAGCAATCAACGAGCTAGAACTGGGTATTAGAGGTACTTCAAACAGACTTGTTGAATCAGATTTATCAATTGCAGGTTTTACAGCAAATAATGTTGTGTCTGCACTGGTAGAACATGATGTAGATATACATGGTGCTGGTGGAGGTACGGCTTCTTCTGATCTGACTACTGCCGCAAACGACATTGTTTCTGCCATTAATGAGATTGAGGCCGTCTTTGATGCGTCTACTCATGAGATCTCTGCGGGAACAAATCAGTTTGATGTAACGACAGGTGACCTTAACTTTGCGGTTACTGGTGCGGTCAGTGTAGATGCGAGTGGTGACATCTCTCTTGATGCCGATGGTGGAGACGTATTCTTCAAAGATGCGGGAACTACCTACGGTTCTTTGACAAACACCAGTGGTAATCTGATTGTTAAATCAGGTACAACCACAAACTTAACAATGTCAGGTGCAAACCTTACAACTGCTGGTACATTAACTACTGGTAGTAGTATCACCGTTGGTGGCCCAAAGATTAATAGAACAGGTACATTGACACTTGACGTATCTACGAATCTTATCTTAGATGCTGACACCGCTATTCAGTTGAAAGATGATGGAACACTATATGGTCGTTTCATTAAGAGTGGTTCTGACTTACGTATCCAATCGGGTGCGAGTAATGCTACCGCACTGACGTTCAGTGGTGCAAACGCAACCTTTGCTGGTACAATAACGGGTGGCACATTAAATACTGCTGCAAGTGATATTGTTGCTGCAATCAACGAACACGAAGCAGACTTGGGTACTATGTCCCTTGACACCAGTGCTTCTAACGTTACCGCTGCTATTAATGAACTACATACTAGTGTTGGTGCTGCAATTGGTTCGACCCATAACACAACAACAAATAATATTGGTGCGTCTCTTAATTCTCTAGACAGTGCAGTAGGTAATTTAGGAATACTAAATACTGATGGTTCTATCGCAAATAGAACTGACCTTGTAAGAGCTATCAACTCACTTGCAGATGACATCACTAATCTAGATTCAAATAGTACAGTACAGAACACAAGATTGGGTTCACTGGTAGACTTAAACGCTGCATTTGTGAATGCAGAGAGAAATAACTTTGTTGCTGCACTGAATGCATTAAGGGTAGACGTACCACTGATCTATGATGAGAATGGAACACAACTTAACTAGGTGGAGAGAACGTGACTGTTCCTGTAAAACTAAAAGACAGTGCTGCACCGTCTGAACTTCAGACCTTTACCTCTACGGAAGAGAATTATCTTGCGTATCAGGCTGGACTGCAACTAAGTGCAAGTGCCAATAGCGGCCTTCAGCTGACTGATACAGGTACGAACTATATTATCGGCACCTTTACCGACACATCATATGATGATGCTGTTGGCACGAGCGCGGAAGCGGGTCTGGCAACTACCACAGTAACAACTACTGTCCGACAACGTGGGTCAACTGCTACTACAAGTGGTAGTGACTATCGTGTGCCAGTAAAGAATCTGACAGAAAGTGGTCAGCAAGTTATTCGCGAGATGAATGCCTCGGATCTCAACACGTTACTTGATCGTTTGATTTCTCGTATCTTTACCTCAGACTATCCGGGCTCTTTCCAACTTGCAACGTCTGCCCCTAGTGCTGATTACCAAGAATATGTATCAAATGTAATGACTGACACCAGATCTGATGGTGCGTCATTACAGTATAACATCTACCGTAGGAATGCGATGACAGCACCTACGAAAGTACTGCCATTTGCCATCAAACGATCTAGCGGAAGAACTGGTACCTATCAAGGTCTTCAGTTGATGAGTGATGCTCAAGTAAAGTACTCTTTGGGTCAACTAGCAAAGACTCGTATTGCATCGTCACAGACTGGTGTAGGTAACTACAGAATATTCAGTTCTGCTCAAGGTAACCCAGCGGCAAATAGTTTGTCCGGTACATGGGTTTCCAAAGGAACGGCTACAGACACTCGACAAGCAATCGTCTCTGCCAACTATACTAGAGGTCGTGTATCAAACTTCAACCGAACACGTTCATCAAACTATCAACGAACTTCTACTAGAACCTCCAATAGAAACTTCTCGGCTGCTTATACAAGGATTCGATCAAGCGCATATGCCCGAATAAGAACCAGCAACTACACTGGTAACTTTATAGGCAACTTCTTAGGGGATTATCAACGAACAAGTACACGAACTAGCAACAGAGAGTATCAACGAACAAGCACACGAACACGAGCATCCAACTACACTGGAACGGTATCTTATACAGGTGACTACTCTCGAAACTTTGCTGGTAACTTCTCAACGACTTATGTTGGAAACTATTCCCGTGCTACCAATTTTACCGGAAACTTTGTGGGAAGTGCTATTGGTGGTGGCTCTGGAGGATTTTACTCAGTAACTGCGGGTAATGAATATTATTTTGACGTTCACGAGGAGTTTGGTGATGCCGGTGAGGGAGCTGCCTTTAATTTTTACCGAACTACGATTGTGTGGAAGGGAACAACTCTTTACGCTCAGAATGCGCCTGGCAGCGCCGCCGGCTATGTTGGCGAAACGAATACATATCAAGTTATCGGTGGCGCTAGATTCGATAGAGGATCTCTGGTAAGCACAACAACAATCGATGCTTTTACGACGAGGTACCGTTATGGGATTATTGGTCTGAATCAAAACTCCAACAATGTTAGTTTCACAAGAAGTAGTGTCGGATCAACAAGTTATACACGAAACAGTATCGTAACTTCTACAAGAACCAGTAATAGAGTCTATCAACGTGTTAGTACGAGGGAGGTTAATTATTCTAGAAACTTTGCTGGTAACTTTATTGGTAATTATTCTAGAAACTTTGTAGGTGACTTTTTAGGTGATTATCAGAGGTTAAGAATTAATGATTCAACAGCGGACTTCAGTAGAAACTTCGTAGGAAACTACTCTAGAAACTTCACAGGCAACTATACTGGTAACTATGCTAGAAACTATGCTGGCAACTTCGTAGGGGATTATGCACGTAACTTTGCGGGTAACTATGCTCGAACCTTTACGGGTAACTATGCTGGTAGTCAGATTGGGTCTGGTAATACAAACATTGAGACTTATACTCTCTATGTAAGAACAGCATAAATAGGTTGTATGGGTAGTACTACACTAAAACTTGAGGGGACAAATGGTGACCTCAAGGAGATAACAACCACAGAAGAGAACTATCTTGCTTATCAAGCGGGACTACATCTTGCTGCTTTGGATTCTAGTGACGTTAGTAAGATTACTGCCGTCAGTACTAATAATACACTAGTTGGTCAGTTTGTCAACACCGCCTTTGATGATGGTGTTGGTACACATGGATTCTCTGGTGGTAATGTACCCGTTATACAAACAACAACCTCTTTGTATCAAAGAGAGGGTGTTGCAGACTTTGCGGGTGACTCGGATGCATTCAGATACCCTATTGAGTTTGTTGATAACAGTGGAACCGCTGAGATACATGAGTTAGATTCCTCTGAAACGGATACTTTAGGTGACCGTCTTCTTTCTCGTATAGCAACATCTGAATACCCAGGCGTATTCAAGATTGGATCATCTGCTCCTGATGGAACATACTCTACCTATAAGGCAGGGGTCTTTGATGATACCGTAGAGACCGGAGCCTCAGGAACAACATATAATGTATATGTGAAATCCTCAATGTCTGCGCCGACAACAATTCGTCCAGTATCAATCAAACGAGCCAGTGGTCTGACCGGAACCTTCCAAGGTCTCCAAGAGATGACTGATGCTCAAATCCGGTATACCTTTGGGTCGCGTGTTCAGACTCGTATGATGAATGGAAATGCTGGTATTGGCACTTACCAGTTGCGTAACAATACACAAGGTGCTCCAACTGACACGGGAACATGGGCAACACGAGGCACTGCTACAGACACTCGCCGTAATCTAGTAAACACTGATTATTCTTCTGATTATCTAAGAGACTCTACAACAAACTCCACCCAAGATTTCGCACGAAATGTTAATTATGTCGGCAACTACTCTCGAAACTTTGCGGGTAACTTCATTGGGGATTATACCGGAGATTTTACTGGTAACTTCATAGGTGACTTCACGGGAAACTATTCTAGAAGTTTCCTTGGTGACTATGTTGGGGACTACTCAAGGAACTTCATTGGTGACTATGTCGGAGACTACTCAAGGAACTTCCTTGGAAACTATGTGGGCAACTATGCCCGTGCTTACTCGGATACATATTCAAGAACACGAGTAACCACATATACGGGTGACTTCCTTGGAAACTATGTGGGCAACTATGCTCGTAACTTTTCTGCGGTGTACCAAAGAACTCGGGCCACGAGTTTTATTGGCAACTTTGTAGGTGACTATACTGGTAACTATGCTCGTGCCTTTGCTGCAAACTACCAGAGAACATCAACTCGAACAAGTATCGCAATATCAACACGAATAAGTCTGGCAAACTTTGCCCGTGCCTTTACTCGTTTACGGATTGCTATATCTAACCGACAGTATACTCGTTTACGGATTGCTATATCCAACCGAGCTTACTTGCGGAACTTCACGGGCAACTATACCGGAAACTATACTGGCAACTTTGCTGGGGCAAGAACTTCTACACGAATTTCTACTAGATCAAGTAGTGTCTATGGTTATATTGGTAACTTCACGGGCAACTTTGCTGGGTCAAGGATCTCGACACGAATTTCTACTCGTTTACGGATTGCTATATCTAACCGACAGTACCTTCGTAACTTTACAGGTAACTATACCGGAAACTATTTAAGAAACTTTACTGGTAACTATACGGGCAACTACGCACGTAACTACCTTGGAAACTTCACGGGTAACTTCACGGGCAACTATATTGGTAACTTTTTAGGTGACTATACGGGTAACTATGCTCGTAACTATTCTGCGGTGTACCAAAGAACTCGTGCGACAGATTTTGTTGGCAACTTTGTAGGGGATTACACAGGTAACTATGCTAGAAACTTTGAGGCTGATTATACTCGTAACAGCACTGTCGACTTCATAGGGGACTTTGCGGGAGAATATGTCGGTAACTATACTAGAAACTTTGAGGCTGATTACCAAAGGACTCGTGTATCCAGTTATTCTGCGACTTATCAACGAACCCGAACATCAGTATACTCGGCTACATATCAAAGAACACGTATAAGTACTTACACCAGAACCTCTACACGAGACTCTCTTAACAACTTTACACAAGTGTTTCAACGAGATAGTATTGTGGTTCGTTCTAGTGCTTACAGTAGAACACGTGTAAGTAATACAACTTTCACAGGTGACTTTACAGGTAACTTTATCGGTGACTATACAGGCAACTTTATTGGTACAACGATTGACTCTGGCACCTCTACTATAACAACATATACTTTATACCAGAGAACCGCATAACCCTGATATATATAATATTGAATGTCGATGGAGAATATAATGGCAGATAGAAAATGGTTAAATAATGCATTCTGGGAGACCCCCCAGAAACTAATCTTGAATGCAATCAGTGAACATACTGAGGGTAACAAGAGTATTCGTCAAGTTCACAAGATCACCAAATTCAACGATGATGAAACAGAAAACGAAATTTTCAATGAGGTAGTTGAATTTCTTGGTGAAGACCTAATTGATGAATCAAGCAAGAAACGTCTGGAAAAGAAACAGGCCGAAGCTGAGATGGAGAAGGAGAAACAACTAGAACAGGAACGAGCAAAGAAACTCGAAAAACTGTTTGAATATAAGTTGGAAACCTTTGAAATCTCAGAGATCAAAGAGTCAAAGAATCGTCTGCTCAAGTCCAAACTAAGGCGCTCTAAGTCTATTCCTGAAGTGAACCTATATGCCATGATGATTGTGAAGGATGCCATTGACAATGCAGAATCCAAGTAAAGGATTTGTAATAGTTGCATCTAATAATGTAAACTTTTATGTCTATGCAGTAAATCTCATAGAGTCCATCAGAGACTGGTATCCAGAAGCACAGATCACTCTCGTAACCGAAGAACGCTTCATCGATGATCGTGCCGATGAGGCTGATAACATCATCTTCTGTGACAATCACTATCGTGCCAAACTCTGGGGTATGTCACAATCTCCGTATGACATTACGATGTATGTTGATGCTGATATGGATTGTGAACACGAAGACATTGCCAAGGTCTGGGATGAACTAGGTGATCATGATATGGTCTTTCATGAGTTGACACCTGAACGCGAAAAGTTCTATGCTATCCGTAAGTTCCGGTATAAGGGCCGCGACGAAAAATACACCTTGTGTGGTGGTGTCTGTCTGTATCGTAGTAGTAATCCTCTAGTCATGGAGTTTATGGCAGAGTGGTTTGAGTTATTTAATAAGCAGCAAAACAACATATGGCAACCAGAGGGATTTGATAAACGACAATGGAACGATGATCTGAAACACTTTGATCAAACTACATTGTGGTGGTTGACCGAAAGGGTGGACAAGTACAAGGATCTCAAGATTGGAATCTTTCATGATGATATTCGGTGGAACTACTTCACTCAATACCAATACGAGAACCTACATTCCATAGAGGGTAAGCCTCCGATCCTTAGACACTACTCTGGTTCATTACACAAGGATAGACTCCTAGTATGAAAGATGTCCCGATAGTAAACAAGGATGTCCTTGCTGCACTAGACAACTTTCTTTGGTATTATGATAACAAGGATTTAGTAGCGAAGACTCTAAGACTCCACGGAGAGGCAAAGGATCGTGAACACTATGTTAGTACGAAACATCGTGATACTATTGTCAAAGAGGATGAAAAACATGAGGGGTTTCCAGAAGAGTCTCACGCCTATGCATTGAAGGCAGAAAGATTACACTTCAATGATGATCATGACAAGATCGAGGCCGCACAGTTCTATTCAAACTACAGTAAGTTCAATCAAGAACTCTGCACCTTGTTATCAACTCGTAACAATGCACTGACGCAATTGTATCCACCCAATGGATACATATCTTGGCACAACAACGCAAACGCATCTGCATATAACATCATCTTCTCTTGGTCTGAGACTGGTGAGGGATGTTTTAGATATATTGATGGTCATACAGGTAAGGAAGTGGTCATTCCCGATAAGAAAGGATGGCAGTGCAAGGCAGGATACTTTGGTGCCTACGGGGAACCTTGGTACAATAGAGTCTATCATGCTGCGGAAACTGACTGCTGGAGGATCACTGTATCCTATATGTTTGACCGTAGTGATATGGGACTTGGTCTACAAGATGACATTGTAGAGGAAATAATGTCTGATTTCTAGTTCTTTAGACGGTTGAATCCTTATAAATAAACAAAGAAAATATTGTTTTTTATACGGGTAAAGAGATGCAACCGAATTACGAAGACATCACTATTCAGCAAGGTACCGATGTATCGGTAGAAGTACATCTAATCACTGATAGTGACGGAGCATTCGATCTGACCAATAGGTCTGTCGCTGCGAAGATGAAAAGAAACTACGCTGATTCTGCTGCCGATCCTGACACAGTGTCATTTAATGCTATAGTAGCAACTCCTCCTACTGATGGTATTATCACCCTCGCTCTGACCAACGCACAAACCGATGTGTTAAAAACCCGTGGTCGTTATGTTTATGATGTAGAACTATCGTTTACTGATAGTGATGGCAATTCCATCATTCAACGAGTCCTTGAAGGACAGATTGAAGTTTCACCGTCTGTCACGAAATAAAGGGAAGATCTAATGGCCGAGAAGATCATTGTAAAAAAAGTATTAGTTGGGACACCCCTAAGACGGGTAACGGCAGGTGCTTTTGCTATTACAAACTTGGGTGGTGTTGATGTAAGTGCTACGGAATCTGATGGTTCTATACTCGCGTATAATAAAATAACCCAAAAGTACGAAGTAACCAATCTAAAAACTGACGCAAACCTCACCTCTTTATTTGATAGTGAACTAAACAAATATACTTTTGGGTTGACAAATACTGCATTTACTGGTAGTATTATTCCCGACAGCAATGAGGCATATGATCTAGGTAGTTCTACAAAGAAATGGCGTGATCTTTATCTGAGTGGCAATACGATCACTCTAGGAACCCTATCTCTGAAAGATAGTGGTGGTAGTTTAACAGTAGTTGATGCCTCTGGTAACAAGATAGACCTAGACCTATCATTAAGCACAAACAATGCTTCGGTATTGTCTCTTGACAGTGAATCTGGAACATTTATATTTAATGATTCAGACCTTGCAAGAACAAACGTCAATGAGATTTTCCATACTGGGCTCACTGTAAATGGTGGGTTATCTGTAACTGGTGGTGCGACTATTGATAGTGCAACCATCGCTAATCTTGCGGGTACCAATTTTACTGGTTCACAGGCAACTCTTGATTCAGCAACTATTGGTGGTATTCATTTAACAACTAATGATATTACTACAACTGGAAAGTTATATTACAGTAATGTATTCTCTGCACTATCAGACCTTCCAGACGCATCAACATATCATGGTATGTTTGCACATGTTCACGCAACAGGTAAAGGTTACTTTGCTCATGGTGGCGCGTGGCATCAATTATTAGATAAGTCTAGTGCAAATGATAGTGCGACTATTACCAATCTAGCAACGGCTCAACTGGATGCTGGTCAGGCAACTATCGACTCGGCAAACATCACTAGTATTAGTTTCTCTAGTATCGATGCAACAACAACTTCTACGATCAGAAACATATTCAGTGCGGCGGGAGACCTCTCATATAATAGTGGAACTGGTGAATTTACCTTTGATGTAGAGAGTGTCTACACCAAAGCAAACTTTGATTCTGACCTCGGACTTGCAAACACTGGTCAATTACCAGAAGGCACGAACCTCTACTATACCACTGCACGATTTGATGCTGCACTTGCTACTAAAACAACAGCGGATCTTGCAGAACACAATACTAATCTATACTATACTACTGCACGAGCAGACAGTGACGCAAAGGCATCATTACTTGTAAATGATACGGGCGGTGATGGATCTCTGACCTATGACAGTGCATCAGGTGTCTTTACCTATACTGGGCCAAGTGCGGCAGAGGTAAGGGCGCATCTCACTGCAAACAAGGGTTTATCTGTATCTTCAGGTGAATTCAATATTGACTCTGCTAATGTTAAGGGAATGTTTAGTGCAGGGGGCGATTTACTCTATAACAGTAGTACTGGTGAGTTTTCCCTAGAACGACCAGAGATTGATTCTGCTGGAGTAAGAGCATTAGTATCTGTTACCGATGCTGGTGGTGATGGATCACTCTCATACAATAATGGTACTGGAGTATTCACATACACAGGCCCATCAGCAAGTGAAGTAAGAGCACACCTGACTGCGAACAAAGGTCTTGCAGTTAGTAACGGTGAGTTCAATATAGACTCCGCTAATGTACGTGCGATGGTATCGGTAACTGACGCAGGAGGAGATGGTTCTCTTTCATATAATGCCAGTACAGGTGTTCTAACCTACACAGGGCCTAGTGCATCTGAAGCACAATCACACTTAACCGCAAATAAAGGTCTGAGTGTATCATCTGGCGAGTTTAACATAGACTCTGATAATGTCAAGGGGATGTTCTCTGCTACGGATGCAGGGGGAGACGGAAGTTTCTCATATAGTAATGGGGTCTACACATATACGGGCCCGAGTGCAGCGGAAGTAAGAGCACATCTTACCGCCAACAAAGGACTCTCAGTATCAAGTGGAGTGTTTAACATTGACTCCGCTAATGTTAGAGGTATGTTTAGTGTTAGTGGAGACCTTGCGTACAATAGTGGTACAGGTGCATTTTCATTCACAGAAAGAACGGATGCGGAGGTCAGAGGATTAGTATCCGCAACTGACGCTGGTGGTGATGGTTCTTTCTCTTATAACAGCAGTACGGGTGTATATACCTACACGGGCCCTAGTGCATCTGAGGTAAGAGCACACCTGACTGCAAACAAAGGACTTTCGGTATCAAGTGGTGAGTTCAATATTGACTCTTCAAATGTCAGAGGAATGTTCTCTGCTACGGATGCTGGCGGTGACGGTTCATTTGCATATAACAGTTCAAACGGGACATACACTTATACTGGCCCCAGTGCAACCGAAGTCAGAGCGCATTTAACCGCAAATAAAGGTTTATCTGTATCCAGCGGTGAGTTCAATATTGACTCTGCTAATGTAAAAGCAATGTTCTCAGGTAGTACTGGTGTAACATACAGTAATGGTGCGATCAGTATTGGTCAGGCAGTTGCGACCTCAGATGATGTAACTTTCGCAGATATCGCCGCAACTGGTAATGTAGTCATCAGTGGTAATCTACAGATATTAGGTTCACAGACTGATGTTGCGACAACAACCCTAACAGTGACAGATAAGAACATCACTATTGCTGATAGTTCAACATCAAGTGCACTAACAGACGGTGCGGGATTGACATTCGGGGCGTGGTCTTCAGGTACTATACCGACATTCACTTGGAATCATGCGAACACAAGATTCGCTTCAAACTATCCTATCGCTGCAAATATTGTCGGTAATGTTACGGGTACAACCTCTGACATATCTAACCATACAACCGCAGACTTAACTGAAAACACTAATCTTTATCATACCACTGCACGTGCAAGAGGTGCCGTATCGGTAACCGATGCGGGTGGAGATGGAAGTGCATCATACAATAGTTCAACAGGTGTTATTACCTACACAGGGCCTAGTGCATCTGAAGTAAGAGCACATCTGACTGCGAACAAAGGTCTAAGTGTATCCTCTGGTGAGTTCAATATAGACTCTGATAATGTCAAGGGAATGTTTGCCGGTAACAAGGGTCTATCATATTCAGATGGAACCTTTAATATTGACTCTGCCAATGTTAGAGCAATGTTATCGGGTGGTACTGGTATTACCTATAACAGCGGTACTGGTGCCATCACAACAACTGATGGTGACATTGTCCACGATAACTTGAGTGGATTTGTTGCTAACGAACACATCGATCACACTTCAGTCTCCGTGACTGCGGGAAGAGGTTTGACTGGCGGAGGTACTATTGCTGCTACAAGAACTGTAGCAATTGACTCGGCTGAACTCTTAGCATATTTTGAATCTAGTCTAAGACACGATAACCTATCAGGATTTGTTGCTAACGAACATATCGATCACACTGGAGTGACACTTACTGCGGGTGATGGTCTTACAGGTGGTGGTACTATTGCCGCAAGTAGAACCTTTACTGTGGTTGGTGGTAAGGGTATTATTGCAAACGCAGATGATATCCAAGTTGACTCAGCAAACATCAAAGGTATGTTTAGTGGTGGTACAGGTATTACATATAGTAATGGCGCAATATCAACCACAGACGGAGACATTGTCCACGATAACTTATCAGGATTCGTTGCGAACGAACACATTGACCATAGTGCGGTATCTGTCCTTGCTGGTACTGGTTTAAGTGGTGGTGGCACGATTGCGGCAGATAGAACTGTAGCAATTGACTCAGCTGAACTCTTAGCATATTTTGAACCGAGTCTGAGACATGACAACTTATCAGGATTTGTCGCTAACGAACACATAGATCACTCTGGTGTGAGTATTACTGCTGGAACGGGTCTGACAGGCGGTGGTACAATCGCAGCAACAAGAACTGTAGCAATCGACTCTTCTGGCCTTAATTCATATTTTGGTGGAACAGGTAAGGGTTTTGATGCAGATAAACTTGATGGTCAACACGGGACTCATTACAGAATCAATGTATATAACAATTCAGGCACATTGTTAAACTAAGGATAAATAGTTAGATGTCAAGTTATCAAAGAATCACAAGTAGATCCCAGTTTATCGAATATTGTCTCCGTAGACTAGGGGCCCCTGTTATTGAAATTAATGTGGACGATGAACAGATCGAAGATCGTGTCAACGATGCACTACAACTATTCAATGAGTATGACGGAGAAGGTAGTTCTCGTACATTTGCTATCATAACAATAACTCAGGCCATCCTTGATCGTGGGTTTATTGACTTTGATTTAGATACCTTACCTAGTGGACTAAATGCTGATGACATACTTAGTGTGGTCAGAGTATATCCAATTGATGACCAAACGGGAAGTGTTAATTTCTTTGATATCAAGTATCAGATGCGTCTGAATGATATGTGGGACTTGAATACTGGTATCGGTGATCTGGCATATTATGAACAGATGCAACAGTATCTGTCTACTATTGATTTGAAACTAACGGGTCATCCACAGATCCAGTACCAGAGAGCCAATAATAAACTACACATCTTTGGTGATATAGCAGGGGCGCATGGTGACCTTCAGGTAAATGATAAGGTTCTTATTGAAATGTATGTTACTACTGATCCGAACACCAATGGTAAAGTATATAACAACATATTCGTAAAAGAGTATACTACTGCACTAATCAAAGAACAGTGGGGTTCCAACCTAATTAAGTTTGAGGGGATGGTGTTGCCGGGCGGTGTCCAGTTGAATGGTCGCCAGATATACGAAGATGCCAAACAAGAAATCGAAGTAATTCGTCAACGAATATACAACGAGTATGACACACCACCAGACTTCTTCATAGGATGATATAATGGCAACGAACCCGTATTTCAAACAGGGTGTTCGTTCTGAACAAAATGTCTATGAGGATATCATCATTGAAGCCCTCAAGATGTATGGTCAGGATGTATATTACCTCCCACGCGAAATAGTCAACAAGGACAAGATCTTTGGAGACGATGTGCCATCACGGTTTGGTTCTTCGTATAAGGTGGAGATGTACATTGAGAACACCGAAGCATTTGATGGAGAGGGTGATCTGTTCACCAAGTTTGGTATCGAACTAAGAGACCAAGCAAACTTTATTGTTTCCAGAAAAAGATGGAAGCAACTAGTAGGTGCTCGTCTTACCGAAAACAACTTCCGTCCCCGTGAAGGTGACCTAATCTACCTGACCCTGTCCAACTCTATGTTTGAGATACGACGAGTTGAGACCGAAGCCCCATTCTATCAGTTGAGTCAACTACCCACATTCCGTATGCAGTGTGAACTGTTTGAATACAATGATGAGGACTTTGATACTGGCATCGAAACAATACAACTTATAGAGGAAGAGAATGCATTCCAGTATGCCGTAACACTAGACTCTGCCAGTGTTGGTTATACGATAGGTGAAACGGTTGAACAAGAACTTTCCACATATACAATGAGAGGTGAGGTTACCGACTGGTCTGATTCGGATAAGATATTACAATTGGCGCATGTAGGTGCATCGGATGGTAAGTTCCACACTTGGGTTACAAATGCACAAGTCAAGGGTCTGACAAGTCTTGCTGTTGCAACTCCATCTTTAGTTGCACAACTACAGAATATTCAGGCTGATGCCCAGAACACATTCTTTGATGATTTTGAGAGTGACTTCTTAGATTTCTCTGAGAGTAATCCATTTGGAGATATCCAGTAATGTTTGGAACATGGTTTTATCATAAGAGAGTGAGGACAGCGGTATCCGTATTCGGATCTATGTTCAACAACCTCTATGTCTTACGGGAGAACTCTGCTGGTGAGATTATCTCACAGGTTAAAGTACCTCTGTCCTACGCACCCAAAAGAAACTTCATCGCACGATTAGATCAGATGAGTAATGGCGAAGAGTCAGAACGTAGGGTAGCGATCAAGTTGCCTCGTATGTCGTTTGAGATTACTAACATGCAGTATGATGCAACACGACAGTTACCCAAGACCAATGCAATCTCTAAAGCAGTGGCTAATACTGTAACTAACAGACGCAAACTCTATACGTCTACTCCATATACAATCTCGTTTCAGTTGAATGTATATGCCAAGTCACAGGACGATGCACTACAGATCGTAGAACAGATCCTACCGTACTTTACTCCACAATATACCTTGACAATCAAACCATTTGCTGATATAAACACTCTGACCGAAGATGTGCCTGTCACATTATCTGGGGTTAGTTTCTCGGATGACTTTGAGGGTGCACTGGAACAGCGTAGGACAATCATATATACATTAGACTTTGAAATGAAGATTGCTCTGTACGGGCCTGAATCTAATAAGGCAGTTATTCGCGATGTACGCAACAACTTGTTCTTACAAGAAGCAGGACTCAATGACAGCGATGTGTATATCAAGACACTGAAGATCACTCCTAATCCAAGCTCAGTGAATGCTGATAGTGATTATGGGTTTATTGATACTGATTTGGATAGTGCATAATGAGTGATAAAAGTAACGACAAGAATATAAGAGATGACTATACAACCTCCCGTGACACCTATCACGATATAATTGAAAAAGGCAGGGAGAGTATGGATTTGATGATTGAAGTCGCACGAGAGAGTGAACACCCTCGTGCCTTTGAGGTCTTATCTGGCATGATGAAAAACATGGCAGATGTTACTGATAAGTTGATGGACTTGAATAAGAAACACAAAGAAATCAATAAAGATGATGAAATTAAACAAGTAGGCAACACGACAAACAACCTTTTCGTAGGAACTACTACAGACTTACAGCGACTTATAAATAATGAGAAGAATGTCATAGATGTTGAACCCAAAACAGAATGAGTCTTATCTTGGCAACATTAATGTCAAGAGAGATGGTGTTCAGCATCAGTTCACAGAATCAGAAGTAAAGGAATACATCAAGTGTTCCAACAATCCGATATACTTCTGTAAGACCTATCTAAAAGTCATATCCCTTGACTACGGCCTAGTGCCATTTGACCTATACCCATATCAGGAGAAGATGTTTGATCACTTCAACAACAACCGATTTAGCATTGTCCTTGCATGTAGACAGTCTGGTAAGTCTATATCTTCTGTCGGGTATCTTATTTGGTTTGCTTGTTTTCATAGTGAAAAAACTATTGCAATCCTAGCAAACAAGGGTGCGACTGCGAGAGAGATGTTGTCTCGCGTCACCTTGATGTTAGAGAACCTACCCTTCTTCCTACAACCCGGCTGCAAGGCACTCAACAAGGGTTCTATTGAGTTCAGTAACAACTCACGCATTATTGCTGCCGCAACCTCTGGTAGTTCTATCCGTGGTATGTCAGTGAACTTACTGTTCCTAGACGAGTTTGCTTTTGTGGAACGGGCGAATGAGTTCTATACATCTACCTATCCGGTAATCTCTGCGGGTAAAGATACTAAGGTAATCATCACTTCTACCGCGAATGGTATCGGTAATACTTTTCACAAGATATGGGAAGGCGCAGTCCAAAAAGTGAATGAGTTTGTCCCGTTCACTGTGAACTGGTATGATGTGCCTGGCCGTGACTCAGAGTGGAAGAGACAAACAATCTCCAACACTTCTCAGTTACAGTTTGACCAAGAGTTTGGCAATACCTTTTTTGGTACAGGTGATACTCTGATCAATGCCGAGACACTGCTATCATTTAGGGCAAAACCGCCACAACAAGCGCTTGAAGGGGCGGATCTACTTGTCTACGATACCCCACAGAAAGACCATGAATATGTCATGACTGTGGACGTATCAAAAGGAAGAGGACAGGATTATTCTACGTTTAACGTTATCGACATTAGCATGAGACCCTTTAAGCAGGTTGCTGTTTATCGCAATAATACTATATCTCCAATACTCTTTCCTAATGTTATATATAAGTACGCAAAACTCTGGAATGAAGCATATGTGGTCATAGAGTCAAATGACCAAGGCACTCTAGTGTGTCAAGGACTATATCAAGATCTAGAGTACGAGAACATCCATATGGAGTCGGCAATCAAGGCAGACCGTATTGGTATTGAGATGAATCGTAAGGTGAAACGTCTTGGGTGTTCAGCAATCAAAGATATCTTAGAAGAGAATAAACTAGATATCGTAGACGAAAATACTATCCTAGAGATATCTACCTTTGTATCCAAGGGACAATCCTTCGAGGCCTCGGACGGTAACCACGATGACTTGATGATGAATCTGGTCATGTTTGGTTACTTCGTATCGTCTCAGTTCTTTGCTGATCTGACTGACATCAACCTCAAGGAGATTATGTTTGCCAAGAAGATGAAAGAGATAGAGGACGATGTTCCACCTGTCGGTTTCATTGATGATGGTCTCCATGATGTTCGCGTAGAAGAAGAACAGAGAGAAATGGGATGGCATACCTTTGAGGGCACTGGTATAGGTGTTGAAGAATGGTAATTGTATAAATAAAGGTATTGAATATAACCGTATTATGATCACTTATAATAGATACAAAGGATAAAAGTTATGGCACTTTTTACACCCTCTGCTTCTCCTGCTGTAACAGTTAAAGAGATTGATCTTACAGGCGTAGTGCCTAACGTTCAGACTTCAACTGGTGCATTTGTGGGGAACTTTGGTTGGGGGCCTGTCGGCGTAGCAACTTTAGTCTCAGATGAGACTGGGTTGGTAAGTACGTTCTCAGCACCAACCGACGATACTTCAGTAGATTTCCATTCTGCTGCGTACTTTCTACGTTACTCGAACTCTATGTTTGTTGTACGCGAACAGGATTCTGACGCAAGAAACTCTGTTGCAAACCACACCGGCCTCGGTAGTTTGACTGCACAAACAGTCAACAACTTGGACGCATTTGAGAACCTAACTCTTGATAGTTCCGATGGTGCATTCATTGCAAAATATCCAGGCGAACTGGGTAACTCACTAAAGGTCTCTATCTTGGGTTCTGACTCCGATAACGGTGGAGTGACGAACTTCAATGCATGGACATACAAAGACCAGTTTGATGGTGCGCCTGGCTCATCACCTTATGTTACTGCTCTTGGTGGTAAGAACGATGAGATCCACGTTGCGGTCATTGACGAAGACGGTGAGATTACTGGTACTGCTGGAACAGTTCTTGAAACATTCCCATTCTTGTCTGTTGCCAAAAACGCAAAGGCAGCTGACGGAACTTCAAACTACTACTACGATGTTCTGAAGATTCGTTCTAACTGGTTGTATGCAACTAATGCATGGACTACTGGTACGACTTCAACCACTCCTGCTGTTGCTGGTATTTATAGTGCACCGATGGGAACTGCCAGTGTGACAACTGTATTAACAGTCACGGACGGAACTACGACAGTAACTATTGGTAGTGCGGCTTACACCTCTCATGCTGATATGATTACTGCTATTCAAGGTGGGACAAATTATGGTTCCCTACTTTATACGGTAAGTCTTTCTGGTACAAACATCGTATTTACCTTCAAGAGTGCTGGTGCAGTCGCGGCCGCTCCGACTTTCACTAAAGAATCGTCTTCAGTCACAGTAACAGAAACTACGGCTGGTGCTAATGCGGTTACTTCAGTCTCCGGTAATAACGATTTTAGTGGAGCACTGTGGGGTAGTAACGCAACAACTGCTGGACAAGATTTCAAGGCGGATGTTAAGTGGGGTGCTAGTCAAATTGAAAACGAGTGGTCATTCACTTCTGGTGTAACTTCAAGTTCACTGGGAACTGATGACATGCTACGTGGATTTGACAAGTTTGAGGACAAAGAGAATATCGAAGTAGACTTCTTGATTGCCCCCGAATCACTCGCAGACGCAAGCGCAACTACGATTGTAAATGACCTTGTATCTATTGCTGGTACTACTCGTAAGGACTGTGTGGCAGTTGCCTCACCTTCTCGTAACGCTGTAGTAGTCACTGGTACTAACACCGCTATCTTAGCGTGTAACAATACCTACACTAAGTCATCCTACTTAGTACAAGACAACAACTACTTGAAAGTCTTTGATAAGTACAACGACAAATACATCAAGATTCCTGCTGCATCATCCACTGCGGGACTCATGGCTGCTACCGACTTAGTCGCTGCACCGTGGTTCTCCCCTGCTGGTTCAAGACGAGGACGATATCAAGGTATTACCGATATCATCGTGTCTCCGACTAAGGCAGAACGAGATGCATTATATAAAGTAGGCATCAACCCGATTGCTAACATCCCAGGCGAGGGTATCATGCTCTTTGGTGATAAGACCAACGAGTCACGACCATCCGCATTCGACAGAATCAATGTTCGTCGTTTGTTCTTGGGTGTTGAGAGAGCAATCGCAATTGCAGGACGCAACGTAATGTTTGAGTTCAACGACGAGTTTACTCGTGCGGAGTTCGTTAACATCGTTGAACCATTCCTTCGTGAGATTCAGGGACGCCGTGGTATCACGGACTTCCGTGTACAATGTGACGAAACGAATAACACCCCTGCTGTTGTTGATCGCAACGAATTCATCGCAAGCATCTTCATCAAACCTGCCCGTTCTATCAACTACGTAACATTGAACTTCGTAGCGGTAAGAACTGGTGTCGAGTTTGAAGAAGTCGTTGGCACAGTATAAGGAGTAGGAAATGGCAATTTTAGGTGTAGACGATTTCAAATCGAAACTCAGAGGGGGCGGTGCTCGTCCTAATCTGTTCAAGGCAACAGTCAACTTTCCTGGCTATGCGGGAGGAGATGTCGAACTGACATCCTTCCTGTGTAAGACAGCTCAGTTACCTGCCTCAGTCATGAATGTTATTGAAATACCATTCCGTGGTAGACAACTCAAGATTGCGGGTGACCGCACATTTGAGACATGGTCTGTCACTGTCCTGAACGATACGGACTTCAATGTTCGTAACGCAATGGAACGATGGATGAATGGTATCAATAGTCACAGTGCAAACACTGGTTTGACTAACCCTATTGACTATCAGGCAGACTTGATTGTTGAACAACTAGATCGTGACGAAAGTGTGATCAAGAAGTACAACTTCCGTGGTTGTTTCCCAGTGAACGTCAGTGCTATTGACGTAAGCTATGAGACAGTAGATACCGTGGAAGAGTTCACAGTAGAGTTCCAAGTACAATACTGGGAATCTGACACAACTAGTTAATCTAGTTATAAGTAGAGGGGTAGGGTAGTCCTACCCCTTTATTATGAGGAAAGTAATGGCAGAACAAGACAATAGTATTCTCAAACTCTTTGGTTTTGAAATCAAGAGACAGGATAAACCTGAGAAAGAGAAAGACAAGTTAAAGTCGATTGTTGCCCCCACCGATGAAGATGGTGCGGGTTATGTCACTGCGTCTGGTAGCCACTATGGTCAATATATTGACATGGAAGGTAGTCAGGCAAAGGACAACCAACAACTCATAGTCAAGTACCGTGGAGTTGCGACTCATCCAGAAGTAGATGCTGCAATCGAAGACATTGTCAATGAATCTATTGTGGGTTCCGAGATGGATGTCTCGTGTGAAATTAATCTGGACAAGGTAGAGGCTCCAGACAGTATCAAGAAACAAATGACCGAAGAGTTCAACAACATCTATTCAATGTTGAAATTCACCGATCTGGGTCATGATATATTCCGTTCATTCTATGTAGATGGTCGTATTTACCACCACCTTGTAGCGAATGAATCAAATCTGAAAGCAGGTATCCAAGAGATCAGAACGATTGATGCTGCTAAGATTCGTAAAGTAAAAGAAGTAAAACACAAGAAAGACCCTGTAACGGGTGCAAAAGTTGTAGAGAAAGTTTCTGAGTTCTATATCTATCAAGAGAAGGCAGGAACCAACCAAGGGGTAAGGTTATCCCCCGATTCAGTATCATATGTGTCGAGTGGTCTACTAGACCCCAGCAAGAAGCAGGTAGTATCCTATCTCCACAAGGCACTAAAACCAATCAACCAGTTACGCATGATGGAAGACTCCTTGGTCATCTATCGTTTGGCCCGTGCACCAGAACGTCGAATCTTCTATATCGATGTGGGTAACATGCCACGTAACAAATCTGAAGCGTATATGCGTGACATCATGTCTCGGTATCGCAACAAGATTGTATATGATTCCAGTACAGGTCAACTAAAAGATGACCGCAAGCACATGTCAATGCTCGAAGACTTCTGGTTGCCTCGTAGAGAAGGTGGTCGTGGCACAGAGATAAGTACATTACCAGGCGGTGAGAACCTTGGTCAGATTGATGACATCCTGTACTTCCAGAAGAGACTGTACCGTTCATTGAATGTACCTGTCAATCGTCTGGAGCAAGAAGCACAGTTTACACTAGGACGATCAACCGAGATCTCTAGGGACGAAGTAAAGTTCCAGAAGTTTATTGACCGTCTGCGTAGAAGATTCTCAATGTTGTTTACTGGGATACTCAAGAAACAACTTATCCTCAAAGGTGTTATTACCGAACAGGATTGGGAAGAGTGGAAGTCTGCTATTACGGTTGACTTCCAACGCGACAATCACTTTACTGAACTGAAGAATGCAGAACTGTTACAGAACAGACTACAGACTTTGGATTCAGTATCACAGTATGTGGGTGAGTACTTCTCCCGTGAGTGGGCTATGAAGAATGTCATGATGATGTCTGATGAGGACATCGAAGAAATGAAGCAACAGGTCGAAGCAGAGAACTCTGTGGTAGACGAAGATGAGGAAACTAATGATGAGTGAAGTAGAAGAGTTGGAACAGGAAGTTGAGATTTCTGCTGTCGAACAGATGATTAATCAGATCAGTGCTGGAGACTTAAATAAAGCAGAGGGATCATTTCATAGTATTATTCAAGATAAGATGGCTGATGCACTAGAAGCACAACGCATTGCAACAGCACAGGCAATCTTCAATGGTCAGGATGATGACATTGAGGATGGTGATGAAGATCTAGAAGTCGAAGACGAAACGGATGATTTTCTTGAAATAGAGGATGAAGAAGACGATGAAATCGTAGAGGATGAGGTTGAAGAAGATTAGTATTCAACCCTCCCCGTAACGCTGAGCTATTTTATCATAAAAAACATCGTTTGTCAAGAACTTTATTCTTATAAATAATACTATGAAATCTTTCAAAGACATTATGGTAGAAGTCAAGGGCAAGAAACCCAAGGGTGAGGTTGTCTTTGACAAAAAAATAAAACGTATCCCCGTTCTTATTGTAAAGGACAAGGGGACTTTGCCTTTTGTGGTATACATTGATGGTGACAAACTAGACGCCTTCAAGACACAAAAGGATGCAGAAAAGTCTGCTATGAAGGTAATACAGGAATTGACTTAATGAAACTTATTACTGAGTTTACCGAGAACGACACTCTACAATGTATCGTAGAGAAGAAAGAGAATGGCGAGAAGAACTACGTCATCGAAGGCGTTTTCGCACAGGCAGACAAAAAGAATCGAAACGGGCGTGTTTATCCCAAGGCAATCATGGAGAATGCCGTAAATAAATACGTGACCGAACAGGTTAGCAAGAAACGTGCAGTAGGGGAACTAAACCACCCTGAAGGCCCGACTGTTAACTTGGATAAAGTTTCACACCTCATCACCGATCTCAAATTTGAGGGAAATGATGTGGTTGGAAAGGCACAAATATTGGAAACCCCAATGGGTAAGATTGTAAAAGGTCTCCTTGATGGTGGTGTACAACTAGGTGTGTCAACTCGTGGTATGGGTAGCCTTGAGCAACGAAACGGCGCAATGGTCGTTAAAGACGACTTTATTCTTAGTACTGTTGACATAGTACAAGACCCTAGCGCACCTGAAGCATTTGTTAATGGTATCATGGAAGGTGTAGACTGGGTTTGGAATAACGGTGTTTTGACTGCACAGGTAATTGAAAAAATGGAGACTGAAATTAAAACTGCTCCGAAACCTGTCTTGTATGAGACAAGTGTTCGAGAGTTTAAGAATTTCCTCTCGTTACTAAAGTCTAGAACGTAAGGAGTCTAAAATGACTGAAGAAGTAAATCAAGAGGTCGAACTCCACGATGAGGTAACAGACGAAATCGTGGAAGAAACTCTCGAAGAAGCAGCACCTGCTCCTAAAGGGAAAGCCGATGCAAAAGCAGCTGACGAAGAAGAGTCAATTGCTACTGTGGACAAGGCAGGCGATGCAACAAGCAAAGCTCCTGTTCCAAAGACAAAGGCGGGTATGATTAATGCTATGAGCATGAAGTTACATTCTATGAAGAAGAGTGACCTCGCAGCCTCATACGGTAAAATGATGGGCGAAGAAGTGGAAGTAGAAGATTCAATCGTGGAAACACAGGTTGATACCTCTGCTGAACTGGACGCATTAGTCGAGTCTGAAGCTACACTCAGTGATGAGTTCAAAGCAAAAACCGCAGTAATCTTTGAAGCAGCTGTGAAGTCAAAACTATCAGAAGAAGTTGATAGAATTGAAGCACAGTACAAGGAAGAGTTGGCAGAAGAAATTTCTTCTACTAAGTCAGAACTTGTAGAAAAAGTAGACAGCTACCTAAACTATGTAGTTGAAACTTGGATGGAAGAGAACCAAATTGCAATCCAAAACGGTCTTCGTACCGAGATTGCTGAGACCTTCATGGACAAGATGAAAGATCTGTTCGTAGAGTCTTACATTGAAGTACCTGAATCCAAGGTTGATCTGGTTGACGAACTGGCTGAGTCAGTAGAAGAGTTGGAAACGCGACTCAACGAAACTACTCAGAAAGTTATTGACACTACAGAGGAACTGGAAGTATACAAGCGTGACACGATCATTCGTGAAGCGTCACGTGACCTTGCAGAAACTCAGGTTGAAAAACTGAAGTCACTCGTAGAGAGTGTTGACTTTGATGACGAAGATTCTTTCGCATCTAAGGTCAAGACGATCAAAGAGTCATACTTCAAAAAAGAAATTATTGATGGTGAAGAAGTTGAACAAGTAATGGAAGATGCTGACCAAGAAGTTGAAGTATCATCTGTTATGGAACACTATCTTGCAACTATCAACAAGACAGCAAAATAAGGAATAAAAAATGCAATCTTACGATACTTTAATCGAAAAGTGGGCCCCCGTCCTTGACGCCCCCGCTGCTGGTGAGATCACTGATCCTCACCGCCGTGCAGTTACTGCTGCAATCCTCGAAAACCAAGAAAAGGCAATCGCTGAAGAGCGTTCTGCTTCTGCTGGTTTCTTGTCAGAAAACGCTGCTGCTGGTGCGAACAACACTGGTTCAGTAAACAACTTTGACCCCGTACTGATCTCACTGGTTCGTCGTGCAATGCCTAACCTTATGGCATACGACATCTGTGGTGTACAGCCAATGAATGGCCCAACGGGTCTTATCTTCGCAATGAAGTCACGCTACCAAGGTGGTTCAACTTCAAACCGTGAAGCATTGTTCAACGAAGCCGAGACTCGTTTCTCTGGTGATTCTAGTGGTACTCATGACTCAGATAATGCTTCTGGTTGGAATGGTATTGACTCTCAAGGCGCACGTTTGACTGCACTTGCTGCAGGCGGAATGCCTACTGCTGATGCTGAAGCATTGGGTCGCACTGGTGGTTCATCTTTCAACGAGATGGGATTCACCATTGAACGTCAGACGGTTACTGCTGAAAGTCGTGCACTGAAGGCGGAATACACGCTGGAACTGGCACAAGACCTCAAGGCAATCCACGGTTTGGATGCAGAGACTGAGTTGGCAAACATTTTGTCTACTGAGATTCTTGCTGAAATCAACCGCGAAGTAGTTCGTACTGTAAACAGCCAGGCGAAGACTGGTGCACAACAGGGCAACGTAACTGCCAAGGGTGTTTTCAACTTGTCATCTGATGCAGATGGTCGTTGGAGTGCTGAGAAGTTCAAGGGTCTGACTGTACAGATTGACCGCGAAGCAAACGTCATTGCTAAAGAAACTCGTCGTGGAAAGGGTAACGTAGTTATCTGTTCTTCAGATGTTGCTACTGCTTTGGCTGCCGCTGGTTCTTTGGACTACGCTCCTGCCATTGCTAACAACCTTCAGGTTGATGACACTGGTAACACTTTTGCAGGTGTATTGAACGGACGTATCCGTGTATACATCGATCCCTATGCTAACACTGATTACGTCACTGTTGGATACAAGGGTCAGAACCCATATGACAGTGGTGTATTCTACTGCCCATACGTTCCTCTGCAAATGGTTAAGGCAGTTGGCGAAAATGACTTCCAACCACGTATCGGGTTTAAGACTCGTTATGGTATGGCGTCTAACCCATTCGTAGGTGCTACGCCTGCCAATGGTCTCGCTACGGTTAAGACCAACCAATACTACCGTATCTTCAAGGTAACAAACATCTTGGATTAAGATTGGTATAAAAATAAGAGTGAGGTCTACTCACCATTTTATAGGGGTACTTCGGTACCCCTTTTTTTATGCAAAAAAAGTGTTGACAAACCTTGCCAGATCCTCTATAATACTCGTATTGAAACTAAGAAAGGATCTAGGTAATGGATCATATCGATATCTTTATGGATCAGGCATTCGTCCAAGTGGACGGAAAAATGGTTCTTGGAGTGGATAAGTATCAGTTCCGTGAGGCACTGAAAGCATTAATGCTTGCGGGTGGTGACGCGATGTATAACTATACGCGAGACCTTCAGGGTAACCTTGGAAATGGTCTGGAGTCTCTGAATGCTTCCACATATGGCACTCCATACTTCAATACCGAAGAGGACGCACAGTCCTATATCGATGCACTACGAACTGAACTGGTGGGACGATAGAATGGAAATAGTGTTTGTAATAGGGTTTATAGTGGGGTTTCTCATAGGGAGGATTAGATAATGGAATATGATTATAAACGGTTGATCACGAATGCTTACAACGCAAAGAAGCGATGTAAGTCCGAGTGGGGTCAGAAATACTGGGCTCGTGTAATGACTGAGTTAGTTGATAACATGCAGAAACAACCGCCGAATCTCTTATAAATAGAAGTATATTCTATAAGAGGTTCTCATGCCAGTAGATTCTAAAGTTCAGTTACTCGATGAAGAACTGACAACCAATCTAAACTACCTCCAACCTACGGGGTTTCGTGTGATCATTGATAGAACGCGATACCCCAACTTGGAGTACTTTGCACAGACTGTGTCACACCCAGGCGCTACTCTGAGTCCGTTGGAGTTGCCTACTCGTAGGATAACTTCTGTGCCATTGGCGGGTGACAAGATCACCTACTCTGAGGTGTCCTTTGACATCTTACTTGACGAGAACATGACATCCTATCGTGAGATGTACGACTGGATGATTCGTATCACTAATGAGGGTCAGGTGTCTGCTGGACAACGAGACACCAAGAAACCCACATATGCTGACATAACCTTGGCAGTATTGACTAGTCATAACAACACGGCCCAGAAGATCCGATACAAGGACTGTGTACCCACTGGACTGGGTGCCATTGAGTTTCAATCCACTACGGGTGACACTCAGTACTTGACCTTCAACGCATCATTTAGGTTCGCTCAGTTTGAAATAGTCTAAAAAATGACTTGACTTTCTACGCTATATACTGTATAGTATTAGAAACAATTTGGTAATTATATGTTCAAACCCTACACCATGAAAGATGTGATGGACGCATCTGCTCAGAAAAAATTCAAAGTCATATCTACTTTTGCTGGTGGTGGTGGTTCATCTACTGGTTATCGTCTTGCTGGTGGCGAAGTGTTATGCGTCAACGAGTTCGTTGAAGAAGCGTGTAATACCTACCGCGAAAACTATCCGATGACACACATAATCCCTGATGATATCAAGACACTGACTGGCAAGGACTTCCTTGATGCTACGGGTCTTGAGGTGGGTGAGTTGGATATCCTTGATGGTTCCCCTCCATGCTCTGCATTCTCTGTGTCCGGTTCTGCCTTCACTGATAAGGGTAATCACTTTGATGGGTTTGGTAAGACCAAGAACTACTCTGACGGCAAGATTGTTGATAACATAGAAGACCTATTCTTTGAGTTTCTGCGTGTCGCAGATGAGATCAGACCAAAGGTCATCATTGCCGAGAATGTCAAGGGTCTGACCATTGCCGAAGCAAAGAAGTATATGAACAAGATACTCAATACCTTCGAGGCCATTGATTACAGTGTAACCTATGAGATCCTAGATTCTCGTTACTACGGTGTCGCGCAGACTCGTGCACGGGTATTCTTTGTCGCAGTCCGTAATGACATCTGTGACAACATTGGTATCAACTTCCTCAACCTACACAGTATGGTATATCCAGACAAACTGAAAGAACAACTACCACTAGGTGATGCACTTGAAGGTCTGGAGTATGATGAAGAAGAACGTCAGTGGTTGATTGACCAATGGAAAGAAACCTCATACTATAAGATGACCAGTATCAATATGCCAGATGATCCTGAGAAGAACCTTGACGGATATGACTATCATCCTACGGGTAAGTCACACTTCAATGTCAAACGATCATCACGTTTCAAACCTGCACCGACACAGACTGCTATGGGTAATCAAGCAAAGACCGCAGGCGCAGTACACTTTTCTGAACAAAGAAAGTTGACAATTGGTGAATTAAAGCGTATAATGGCTCTACCCGATGACTATAAACTGACGGGTACTTGGAATCAGAAAGCAGAACGCATTGGTCGTATGGTCACACCGTGGGTTCTCAAACAGATTGCTGAAACAGTAAACGAAAATATCTTGGAGAAAATAAGTGCCTGATTTTACATTCGCTCATCGTGCAGAGGGGTTTGATACCCACATTGAGCAGTCTATCCGTAACTACGGATCACTACATGACGATGTGGTTAACATGTCGCGTTACTTTGTTGAGAACGATACAAATGTCTATGATATCGGTTGCTCAACAGGTAAGACCCTGAAGGCAATGGCAGAACAGAACAATGAGTTTGCCCCCAGTGCCTCCTATGTTGGTATAGAGATTGCTGATGGGTTTGTCAACGAGATGCGTGAAACTGAGGCATCTATGGAAAACCTATCTCTGCTTCATGAGGACATTCGTAACTTTGACATGGTCAATGCCTCTCTGGTCACATCACTGTTCACTCTTCAGTTCATGCCGATGAGTGATCGACAGTATGTTATTGAGAACATATATAATGCACTCCGTGAAGGTGGTGCATTCATCTTCGGAGAGAAGACCTATGCTAGTGATGCAAAGACCCAAGATATCATGACATTTATGTTTTATGACCATAAACGTAAATATTTTGATGAGAAGGATATTATGGAGAAGGAAGTAACTCTTCGTAATATGCTAAAACCAAACACATGGGGCGAGATTCAATCTATGCTCTATGATGCTGGTTTCAGGACAATACAGCCATTCTGGCAAAACTTCCAATTTGTTGGTGCAGTCGCCATCAAATAACTTAACTAATCACGACTATATATAATAACGTAATCAGAATTTACTTAGTATAAGTTGATTACACAAACTGTATTAAATACGAAAAAAAGGAGGACATTATGTCCATTAAAACTAGAACGGTGCTAGGCCGTAAATTATCTCTCAGTGACTACGAACAAAACTTTATCGTTAAAGGTTCAGGAGAATGTACTAAGCAAATCCCTAATGCAACATTTATTGGGTTTGATTGGGTACGAACCGCAGACCACATCGACGATGATGACAATCTAGGTGTTCGTGCAGGAGGAACACCTAACGCAGACGAGACTTTAGGTTCTGATCTCAAGGCCAAAGGGTTTCTCACTGAGATATTCCCGCCTATAGAAAATGTAGATATAGCAAGTCTTGCTGATGGTCGAACTCGTGCAAAAACCATGTATAACTTGGGTGAAGAGTGGATGCCTGTTGCGAAATTTGCTTTTCACAACCCTGATAACCTGGCGGAACAACGACAGGCTGCAATGGGTGAGAATACTCGTCACCTCTATTCTAAACGGGCGGATTCAAACGACTTCACCGTTGCTCTAGTCGAAGATATTTTACAAGGATATGTTCCTCGTGATATTGATGATGTCTTACAATGGTCGATTAAGCAGTATTCGCTTAATGACTATTACTCAAATAGTAATGGTATGCTTACTCGCATTTGTCAAAATGCTATCAGATTGAGTTCAACTCCAGACTCTCTCGTCCGTGTCAAAGAGCGTGATGAGTGGATTAAATGGTTGCTAGTAGCAACTAAGTTGGCTTATGATATTGAAGGTGATAAAATTCCATTGCTTATGTGTGGTGGTAATCGTGATGAGCAGTTCTTTACTCGTTGGCACATACCAGCACTAGCATCTGGTCGCCCATCGCAAGTAATTCTTTATGTCAATGATTCTCATAAAGATAAGGCGCGTGAAAAAGTCAAAGAGTTTGTAAAAGGCGTGAACAAATTACATATAGATATGTTCTCTGCCGTTGGAAATTCCGTTGGTGGTATCACAATCACCCCGACTAAACCAGCGTTTGAAATCATTGGTATCATTCCACAACTTCAGACTGATTTTCAGAAGGCTAAGTATGAGTATGGTGAACTTGTATCATATGAAGAATACATGAATGATTGATTTAGAATCAATTCTTGCTGAATGGAAAGATGATTCGCAGATCGCGAAACATCAACTTGACGAGACTTCGCGTGTGACCCCTGCGTTACACTCGAAGTATCTCGAATACCTTTCTCTGACCAAGCTCCGTCTCAAGAAGGCGGAGTTTGACCAGAAGACTCTACTCAAGGATAAGTACCTCTACTACGAAGGCAAGATGTCTCAGGCAGACATTGAGTCTCGTGGGTGGGCATATGATCCATATGATGGACTGAGTGCCACCACCAAGAACTTCAAAGAGTACTACTACGACTCTGATAAGGATATTCAGGACTCTGAGATGCGTGTGCAATACCTGAAGACCACGGTAGAAACTCTCACCGAGATCGTGAACAATCTAAACTGGAGACACCAGACGATTGGTAACATGATCAGATGGAGGCAGTTTGAGGCTGGTGCGTAGAGCATATATACATGCATGAGTCTACCTAATACCATAACAGTCGGTCTGAAAGACCATTCGATGATGCTGGTTGATTGTAACCAGCACCAACTCCAAGAACTGAGAGACTACTTCTCGTTCTTTGTGCCTGGCCATAAGTTCATGCCTGCTTTCAAATCAAGAAAGTGGGACGGTAAAATCAAACTGTTCAATCAGATCACACGTGAACTAAACACTGGTCTGTACGAACACCTCAAGAAGTTCTGCTCTGATCGTATGTACCCTCTCCAGTTACAGGAGACTGATTACGGACACCCCGCACAGACTAACCATGTCGCACATCAGAATCTAGTCAAGTTCCAGAGTGAACTGGATCTACCCTTTGATCTACGCGACTACCAGTACGATGCTGTCACCCACGGTATAGAGAAGAAACGGGCTGTCCTGTTGTCCCCTACAGGTAGCGGTAAGTCGTTTATCATCTACAACCTACTACGATGGTATCTTGACTGCGTAACAAACTTTGTGGACAACTTCGATAAACAGGTTCTGATTGTTGTTCCGACAACAAGTCTGGTAGAACAGATGTACAAAGACTTCGAGGATTATGGGTATGATGTAAAGGAAAATGTGCATCGTATCTACAGTGGTAAAGACAAGACCACCGACAAACCTATCATCATATCTACATGGCAGTCCATCTACAAGTTTCCGAAGGAATGGTTCGAGACTATGGGTTGTGTATTTGGAGATGAAGTCCATTTATTCAAGGCAAAGTCTCTGTCAGGTATCATGAACAAGTGTGTCAATGCTGAGTATCGTTTCGGTACTACGGGTACACTAGATGGCACCGAGACGAACAAACTGGTACTGGAGGGACTCTTCGGGCCTGTACGACGAGTGACCATGACCAAGGACTTGCAGGAGAAGGGCACCCTTGCAAAGATAGACATCTCCATCCTACTACTGCGTTACCACAACGATATATGTCATATGCTGAAGGACGCAACCTATCAGGAAGAGATAGACTACATTGTGACCAACGAGAAACGCAACAGACTTATAAGTAACCTTGCGTTAGACCAGACAGGCAACTCTCTGGTCTTGTTTCAGTTTGTAGAGAAACACGGCAAACCCCTGTTTGATATGATCAAGGACAAGGCGGGTGACCGTCCGGTATATTATGTGTCAGGAGAAGTAGAGGCATCAGACCGCGAACAGATTCGTGGTATCGTAGAGGGACAGAAGAATGCAATCATTGTTGCTTCATTGGGAACATTTTCTACTGGGATTAATATTAGGAACTTGCATAACATTGTTTTTGCTAGCCCTTCCAAGTCTCAAGTCAAGGTTCTCCAATCAATCGGACGAGGACTGAGAAAGTCTGACGATGGATCAGTAACCAAACTGTATGACATTGCGGATGATCTGCACATACGGAAGCATAAGAACTTCACGCTGCGACACAGTGCTGAACGAATCAAGATATATACTAAGGAGCAGTTTCCCTACAAGATACATCAAATTGATTTGAAATGAATATATCATTAACGGAGAAGAAACCGCACGGACTGTTGCTGGGTGGTTTTACTTGTCCGACAGAAAATACATCAAATGAAAATGTCAATAAAGAGATCCATTGGTCGGAACGATATGCGGCAGCATTAAATCGTGAGGGATACCATAAGACTCTAATCCAAGGTATCTTCTATGGACTAGAAACCTACCGTAGTTTTGGTAACCATAGAATCGCAACGCACATCCGTAAGCGTGGATGGGATGTCGAGTGTATTGATTACGGCATATTATTTACGCACGACGAACTCATATATCTGATAGATCAAAGAATAACCGAAGACACCCTGTTTGTCGGTTTCAGTATGATGTTTTCTACTATGGCAACCGACAGGTTGTTGTGGATTACTGATCACATCAGAGAAAACTATCCTTGGGTCACTATCGTGGCTGGTGGTCAAAAGACATGGGTCGTGACTTGTGTTGAGGCAGACTACTACATTACGGGAAATGGGGAGTATGCTATGGACGCACTACTCGACCATCTCTATCGTGGTGCCGCCGAACCCATATCACATAAGACTCTCAGTAACGGCGGTAAACTTATCACCGCACATAATAGTTATCCCTGTTTTCCTAAGAGAGATGCCAGTATCTCGTTTGAAGAACGAGACTTTATCAGACCCAACGAGACGATCAATATTGAGTTTGCTCGTGGATGTATCTTTGCCTGTAAATATTGTTCATTCCCACTAGTTGGTATGAAGGAAGACACCACCCGTGATGAGGACAGCATACACCAAGAGATGTTGGAACACTATGAGAAGTGGGGAACAACCAACTACTATGTCACCGACGATACTATAAACGATTCCAAGGACAAGATCGCAACGATTGCTAGAGCCTGTCGTAGATTACCATTCCAGACTCAGTTCGCAGGGTATGTCAGGGCAGACCTTCTGATCACGCACGGTAAAGAGACTTGGCAAGACATGTGTGACATGGGACTGACCATACACCACTATGGTGTGGAGACCTTTAACCACAAGGCTGGCAAGACTGTGGGTAAGGGTTTCAAACCTGAGATACAGAAGAAGGGTCTATTAGAAGTAAAGGAGTTCTTCAACGAACACTCTCCCAACTTCTACGCCGGGTCAATCAGCATGATTGCGGGTCTACCCTTTGAGACCTTTGAGTCACTGGATGCGTCCAAGAAGTGGATGAACGAGAACTGGTCAGAACACATAGTCCACTTCTTACCTCTAGCATTAGGTAAACCTGACGATGAACAGGCGGACGAAATCGACTGGAAAGTCTATAATAACTTTATGAACTATGGGTATACATACTCATATGATGTTCCGTATATTGAGAATGATGATGTCCGCCGACAGGTAGATACTATGATAGCTGAGAAGGCCAGTAATAAGAATCGCGAGAATAATAAGTGGAACTTCTGGGTTCATCCGAGTGGTGATTACGACTTTATAGATATGATAGATTGGGTACGTGAGTATTCTGTTGGACGAGCTGAGAATAAGATGATGCCGGCTGGGTGTTGGCAAACCAACTTTGTTCATGCGGAGACTTGGGAAGATCCCAAACAAGGTTCTCTATATTACAAAACAGGTTACAAAGATATGCCCTATAAAGGCATGATAAATATCATACGAGAGTATAAACAAAAGAAGTTGAGACATGGCTAAAGAGTTGGAGTACAGGCAGTTTAAGTTATCTTCCGGCGAAGAGATTGTTTGTGAGGTTCTGGAATGGAACGATGAAGCGGAAGTAGAGATCTTGGTACGAAAAGCAATGCGTCTCATACTAGTAGAGCAGGGCGATGGTGTCAAGTTTTATTCATTCAGACCGTGGATGGTGTATCAAGAGAATCCTGATGATATTCTAATTCTCAATGTGAATATGGTGGTGGGTATTGGATTTCCACCCGACACTCTGCTGAAACAGTATCTGGAGGCTGTTACTGAAATGGGTACGATGAATGATGTAAGAGAGCAGGAGTTTGCTGAGAGTGTAGCAGAAGAAATTGCTCTTACTCAGAACGCTGATAAGATTGAACGTTACTTGGATACTATGGACAGCGGGAGTAATGTGATCGACATGTTTGATCCCAAGAAACTACATTAGTGAAAAAAGCATTACCTTTCATTCCTTTGCCTAAAAATAAACCAGAGTTTGTCCTTTGTTGGTGGCAAAAAAAGATCAAGGAAAATAAAGCAGCACCCTTTATTTGGCATAACATACCGCAAGATTGATTTATGAAAACGATGAACGCGAAAGACTATGTCTTTTCTACCACATTAGATATTGAAGCATTGAACATCAGGATGATTGATCGTATTGATGGTTTGTTGGATAATCAAGACTATGCTATGAAGTTCAACCTAGATGGTGAGGTGACAAACCCCAATCTATTGAACTATCCTGAGTTTCAGGAGTTCTCGGTTTATGTGGAAGAGTTCGCCCGAGAGTCTTCGGTAAAGAGAAACTATGATCATCCCCATCATTCGCGACGAGTAGAATATGATGTCTGGTATGACATGTACATCAAATCGCAGAAAGTCGGTGGCCTCTGGGCAGCACGATATAAAAGTGGCCAAGGTGGTGGAGAACATGATCATTGGCCTTGTACTTGGGCATTCACCTACTACATCGACCCACCCGAAGGTGCATCAGGTTTATACTTTACAGACATAGACGATGAACTACCTGTCGATCATGGTAGGTTACATCTATTTGGTGGGAACATGTTGCATAGAGTCAAGCCATCAACTTTTGAGGGTTATAGATATTGTATTGCAGGTACAATAAGTACACACCCACCAACAAGTGCTTCTCGATTTAATGATTAGACGCGAGAACATCCACCCTGAACTTATCTTCACTAAGATATTAGATGATGAGGATATGAATAACCGTATCATCAATCGTATCGATGAGGTTGGTGATGAACAAAACTTAGGTACAAATAATCAATGTTTGTGTACCAACTTCGGTATGCACAAGCAATACCCTGAGTTTGCACAACTAGCAGACGAAGCACTAGACTTCTGTCAACTATCTTCGGACGATGTATGTAATGATTTTGAGAATCATAAGATCCGTCTTACTCAGCCAGGATATAACTACTTTATTCAAACTCTAAGTAATACACTAGTATGGGGAACAAGGGCAGAGAGTGGTGAGATCGTCCGTGCACATGATCACTGGCCTTCAGTCTGGGGTTGGACATATTACATCGATCCACCAGAAGGGTGTTCTAATTTATACTTCCCGACACTAGACTATGAACTGGAGATTGAACACGGTATGTTGGTTGCCTTTAGGGGACATATTATACACGAAACTAGATCGCAACAATTTGACGGATATCGATATTGTGTTGCGGGTACACTGAGTCATCTGAAGTAGTATTTAACCCTCCCTGACCGCAAAGCTAATTTTAACATGGAAAACATGAAATGTCAAGCACTAAATTAAAAAATATCGGATTCACTGCGTCTGCCTTTGATCTGCTTCATGCGGGTCATATCGCAATGCTCAAGGAGGCAAAGACTCAGTGCGACTACCTTATCGTGGGTCTACAGACTGATCCATCCTTGGACAGGCCTGAAAAGAACGCGCCTATCCAGTCTATGGTAGAACGGTACATCCAACTGTCAGCCATCTCTATGATCGATGAGATCATCCCCTATCGTACCGAGACTGATCTGATGGATATCCTCAAGGTCTATCCTATCAATGTGCGTATCATTGGTGAGGAGTATAAGGACAAAGATTTTACAGGGAAGCAATATTGTATTGACAATGGCATCGAAATGTATTATAATAACCGCCAACATGACTTCTCTACGAGTAGTCTGCGTGAGCGTATCAGTGTCTCGACTAATGGTCAACACCCACTATTCAATTAGTACTTGACAAACAGTGACTGAACCTGTATAATGGTTCAAAATTATGGTAAATCCTATGACAACACCAAAAGTAAAACCTAAAGATAAACCGCATTATGTCAATAATGCACAGTTCTCTCAGGCAGTAGTAGACCACTGCACTAAAACACAACAAGCGAAAGCAGATGGAATGCCGGTTCCTGTTATACCGGACTATATTGCAACATGCTTCCTGAAGATCTGTGAGGGTCTGTCACACAAGGCAAACTTCGTCCGGTATACCTACCGCGAAGAGATGGTGATGGATGCGGTGGAGAACTGTCTCAAGGCAATTGAGAACTATAACATTGAGGCTGCGACTCGTACAGGTAAACCCAATGCATTTGCATACTTTACTCAGATCTCGTGGTTTGCATTCTTGCGTAGGATTGAGAAAGAGAAGAAGCAACAGGAAATCAAGACCAAGTACATGGGACAGATGGGCATCGATGTGCTTTTAGACAATGATTTGGCAGATGATACCTCTATGCAAGTAGCACAGGCATATGTGGATACTCTCCGAATGCGTATTGACGAGGTCAAGTCCAAGGATGCTGAGTGGAAAGAGATCGTCAAGAAGGAACGCAAGAGACGCACCGTCAAGGTAGACTCTGACTTGGGAGACTTTATAAGCGAATGAAGGTTGCTATTCTGAATGATACTCATGCGGGTATCCGTAACTCGTCAGACATCTTTATGGCATACCAAGAACGCTTCTATAGTGAGGTGTTCTTTCCGTACCTATTAGAGAATGACATCAAGCATATCATACACTTGGGTGACTACTACGACAATCGTAAGACGATCAACTTCAAGGCTCTGAATCACAATCGTAAGATATTCTTAGAACCCATGCGTAAGCATGGTATCACTATGGATATCATCTGTGGTAACCATGATGTGTACTACAAGAACACCAACGAGTTGAACGCACTGAAGGAACTACAGGGTCACTACATGAACGAAGTGAACCTTCTTATGAAACCAACAGTGATGAACTACGATGGTACAGAGATAGCACTGATACCTTGGATCAACCCTGAGAATGAGAAAGACACTCTAGAGTTTCTTGCAAACACCAAAGCAACACTTGTGGGTGCACACCTTGAGGTAACAGGGTTTGATATGCAGAAGGGTATGCCGTGTATGGATGGTATGGATCGGAAGATCTTCGGACGATTCGATATGGTGATGTCGGGTCACTTCCATGCTAAGTCATCGCAGGACAACATACACTTCCTTGGGTCACAGATGGAGTTCTTCTGGAACGACTGTGACGATCCTAAACACTTCCATGTACTTGATACAGAAACAAGAGAACTGGAAGCGATTCGTAACCCAGTAACGATCTTCGAGAAGATCTACTATGATCACGAGAACATGAACAAGTTCAAGGACTTGTCCTATCTTGATAACAAGTTCGTCAAACTGATCGTCGTAAACAAGGGTGACGCATATGAGTTTGAACGGTTTGTGGATCGGATTCAGGCACAGAAGATACATGAACTCAAGATCGCAGAGGACTTTGCTGAGTTCACTGGTGCGAATGTAGATGATGAGGTGTCGGTAGAGGATACCGAGACTCTGATCTATAACTACATTGATGCAGTAAGTACTGACCTAGATAAAGGACGAATCAAGAAGGAGGTCTCACACTTGATGAAAGAGGCCCAGAGTATGGAGATTGTCTAGTGCCTACTAAGAACGATGTAACCGGAGATAGTATCCAGAGCAAGACTGCTTCGGATAACTACCGTGACAACTATGATCGAATCTTTAGAAAAGATTTACCCAGCAACGCATTCTATCAGCAAGATGAGGAGAAAGATATGGGACTAGGGTTCAACGATGGATTCCCGACTCAGTTGGAGTTCTGGGATCACTACTGTATAGTAGAACAAACGGACATTGGAACCGAGAAAGGTTACCCTTGTAATTGGTGTGGATTAACGGAAGAAGATCTTGCCGAGTCAAACATCTAAGGATATCATAGAGGCCATCGTAGGTGGCATCATTGCTGTTGGTCTCACTGTAGGTTCTCTCATGCTCATCTTTCAACCTGATGAGGAAGAGGTTCCCGTTGTGGAAGAGACGGAAACATCTGAAATAGATGTTGTCCCATATTGGCCTGAGGTTCCATATACATATGACAATCCACAATTGCAGTGTCTTGCATTGAACATCTATCATGAGGCCCGTAGTGATAACTATGCTGGTCGTATGGCAGTTGCGGATGTGACTCTCAATCGTGTGGAGCACTCCAGATTTCCAGACACCGTTTGTGATGTAGTACAACAGGCAAAACTATCTCAGTGGCATCTAGATCATGGACGGGAAGTCCCATTGCGACATAAGTGTCAGTTTAGTTGGTTCTGTGATGGTCGAGGGGATGAACCCCGCGACGAGGACTGCTGGCAAGAGGCACAACTACTCGCATACAATGTACTGGTCAACAACGAACTCCGTGGTATTACCGAGGGTGCGACTCACTACCATGCTACATATGTACTACCTAAATGGAGTAAAGACCGCAACATGAGACTGATCGGTAGGATCGGGGCACATATATTTTATCGTCAAGATTAGTACTTGACAAACACTGAAGGGTATGTTACAATTACGCAATGATTAACTTTGAAAAACTAAGGTTCAAGAACTTTCTATCGACTGGTAATAACTTTACTGAGATTGATTTCAGTAAGACCCCTACTACTCTGGTGGTAGGTCATAACGGTGCGGGTAAGTCCACTATGCTGGATGCCCTGTCGTTTGGTCTGTTTGGTAAGCCACATCGGAAGATCTCCAAACCACAACTCATCAACTCTATCAATGGCAAGGGTACGCTTGTTGAGGTGGAGTTCTCTATTGGTACACAACAGTACAAGATCATCCGTGGCATCAAACCTAATAAGTTTGAGATCTGGGTGAACGGCAACATGATCAACCAGAGTTCTCATGCGAAAGAATACCAGTCTATTCTTGAGAAGAACATCATCAAGTTGAATCACAAATCCTTTCACCAGATCGTGGTGTTGGGGTCATCGTCGTTTGTGCCGTTCATGCAACTTGCTAGTGGTTCTCGTCGTGAGGTAATCGAAGATCTATTGGACATCAACATGTTCAGTAAGATGAACGGTATCCTCAAAGAGAAGATGGCCCAGTTGAAGGATCAGATAAACGAGAACACTCACCAACTGAACATCGTAGATACCAAGATCAATGCACAGAAGAAGTATCTGCGTGACCTGAGTGAGATCTCTGCACAACAGAAGAAAGAGAAACAGACATCTATTCAGTCTCTACAGGAAGAGATTCGGGTGTTGAATGATAAGAATGTACAACTTTCTGAAGATGTGGCAGATAAGTCACCTGACATCGAATCCCAGATCAGTACATCCACCACCGAAGATAAGAAACTGGATGAGTATGCAGCAGGGTTCAAGAGTCAGCAGAAGGAAGTGGTAAAGCAAGCAAAGTTCTTTGAGAAGCATGATATCTGTCCTACATGTAGTCAGGACATTGACGCAGAGACCAAGAAGAGTCACCTTGATAAGTGTAGGTCTACCGCGACTACTATCTCAGAAGCACTTGATATGTACGATGTCAAGAAGAAAGAACTTGACGGTAGACTAGAGGCCCTGTATACTCAACAGAATATTTTGCGTGAGTGGCAGGGACAGGTGAATGCAAACAACCAGAGTATTGCCACGATCAACCGGAACATCGATACACTGAATACTGAGTTGTCTCGTATTGATAATGAGACTGGTGATCTGTCTGAGGCCAACTCCGAGTTAGAGACCCTGCGTTGTGGTAAAGAAAAGTTACAGGACTGTAAGTACAAACTGAACGAACAACACTCGTACAATCAGGTGTATGCCGAGTTACTGAAAGATACAGGCATCAAGACCAAGATCATTAAGCAGTACCTACCCGTCATCAATCAGTTGACCAACAAGTACTTGCAGATTCTAGATTTCTTCGTACACTTTGATCTGGATGAGTCTTTCCAAGAGACTATCAGATCCAGACATCGTGATGCGTTTTCGTATGACTCATTCTCTGAGGGTGAGAAGCAACGTATTGACCTGTCCCTACTATTCACGTGGAGACAGATCGCGAAGATGAAGAATAGTGTCGCAACCAATCTACTAATCCTTGATGAGACTTTTGACTCGTCTCTGGATGAAGAGGGTATTGAAAACCTCATGAAGATTATTGAGACGCTTGGTGAGGATACCAATGTGTTTGTTATCTCTCACAAGAGTGAACTTGAGGATGCAGCCTTCCAGCGCAAAATTGAGTTCGTAAAAGAAAAGAACTTTAGTAAAATAAAGTCTTGACATTTGTAACCCCATGTGGTATTATAGTATCCACAAAATCGTAAAGGAAATATATTATGGAACTGACCGACAATACAATGCAGGTTCTCAAGAACTATGCAACGATCAATCCGAACATTGTTATCACTGAAGGTAACACCCTTAAAACTATCTCGGTGGCACGTAATGTGTTGTCCACCGCTGAGTTGAGTGAGGCATTCCCTCAGTCATTTGGCATCTATGATCTCCCTGAGTTCTTGAATGTCCTATCCCTAGTGGACTCACCCCGTCTCAAGTTTGAGAAGGATTATGTTGTAGTTGGTGATTCTACTGGTCGTTCATCTGTGAAGTACTTCTTCTCTGACCCTGACATGCTGACCTCGCCTGGCAAGAACATTACCATGCCAGATGCCGAAGTTAAATTTACCCTAGATACTGACACGTTGGGTAAAGTAAAACGTGCTGCGGCAGCATTGGGTCATGAGGAGATCTCTATTACGCCCGTCACTGGTGCGGTACGTCTATCTGTCATTGACAGTAAAGACGCAACGAGTAACGCATTCTCTATCGATGTAGAGGGTGAGTACCCTGAAGGAGTTGATTTCAACTTCATCATGAATGTTGGTAACCTGAAGGTTGTCAACGAAGACTTTGAAGTGGGTATAAGTTCTAAACTTATTTCCCAGTTCTCTAGTAAACAATCAACGATTGAATACTTTATCGCACTTGAAAAATCATCGACTTACGGAGCATAATAACGATGGCAAAAGCACAAACTGAAAAAGATCATACGGCAATCTATGAACTTGGTAACCGAGTCTCGCGTTCTACTGTAGCAGTAATTGATACTGTGGTACAACGAGGTGGGTTCAAAGGAGAGGAACTGTCCACTATCGGACAACTACGTGACCAAGCCGTACAGATCATCCAACTCTGTGAAGAACACCAATCTGAACAAGGAGTTGAAGAATAACGGCGGGTCTTCTGTCGTGGGGGTGGGGGGTCTCCTTTCCTCTCCGCCCCCGAACTTTTTACTTGACAATTTGTTTCATATAATGTACAATGTACAACTTATGAAACATTTTTTAATATTATGGAGACTTTATGTCCAATCAGTTCTTATGGGTCGAGAAGTATCGCCCATCCACCGTAAAAGATACAATACTACCTCAAGACCTGAAAGATACCTTTCAGAGTGTTGTAGACTCCGGTGAGATTCCGAACATGTTATTCACTGGTACTGCGGGTCTAGGTAAGACTACAGTTGCACGTGCCATCTGTGATGAACTAGGACTTGACTACATTGTCATCAACGGTTCCGAAGAAGGTAACATTGATACCCTTCGTGGTAAGATCAAGCAGTTCGCTTCTTCGGTCTCTCTGTCTGGTGGTTACAAGGTTGTGATCCTAGACGAGGCTGACTACCTTAACGCACAATCAACCCAACCCGCACTGCGTGGGTTCATCGAAGAGTTCTCTCAGAACTGTCGATTCATTCTGACCTGTAACTTCAAGAACAAGGTCATCGAACCTCTACACTCCCGATGCGGTGTATATGAGTTCAACACCTCTAAGAAAAGTATGGTAGAACTATGTGGTCAGTTCATGAAACGACTACAAATGATTCTAGACCAAGAGGGAGTCACATACAACAAAGAAGTGATTGCCCAGTTGATTACCAAGTATGCCCCCGACTGGAGGCGTGTACTCAACGAGTGCCAACGTCACTCCATCTCTGGTAAACTTGAAACTACAGTAATCCTCAATGATCTGAATGCCAACTACACTGGTCTGTTCAAGTCCCTCAAAGCCAAGGACTTCAAGAAGATGCGTAGTTGGGTGGTCAACAACATGGATGTTGAACCAGCAGCACTTTTCCGTGGTATCTATGATGCTATGGATGGTAACGTAGTTCCTGCGTCTGTCCCACAGTTAGTACTCATTCTTGCTGATTATCAGTACAAGAATGCGTTTGTGGCAGACCATGAACTTAACTTAGTCGCCTGCCTCACTGAGTGTATGGCAAATGTGGAGTATGTGTAATGCATAAAGATAACGAAGATAACGTAATTCAGTTCCCTTTGATTGATGGTGATTTCCGTGGATTTGAAATTGAAAACCCTGAGACTTGGACTTGGTTTAGTAACAAGGATAATCAAGAGATTGTCGATGCTATTGCTGAACAGTCTATTGAGGTAGCAGAACAAGCAATGGAGCTGGAGAAACAGTCTCAGCAACTTCTGACTCAGTCCCTGAAGATCTTGGAAGCAATGAAAAAATTGGAGATTGATGAATGACATATCAACCTCCAATGCAGAAACTGGAAGATGATATCATGCGAGTATGGGGTATTACTGATGACCTCTCGCTTATACTACAGATGATTGGAGATGATGAGTTCTTCGGTGATCTTCCTGCCAAACATGCTGATAAACTCATGAATATACTGATCGGTGTCAAAGAGATGTCCGATTATAAACTTAACCTTCTATGGGACAATTACGAGTTATCGTTGCGCGATTATTATAAATATAAACGCACTCATGATAACAAGGAATAGTTCAGTGGAACAACAGACACGAAACTTTAAGCATATTCAACAGGATCTTACCGAACTAAATAGTGATGGTAACAGAACCCGTGGACGATATGGTGAAGACTATGAACCAGAAGAAGAGAAGCGTTTGGTGGACACTCTGGGCGAGATCGCTCGGGGAGAAAGTCGGGGAAACTGACCGACAAGCAGACACCATTGCAGGAATTAGAACTGTATGGTGGGTGACACACATGGCAACATGTTGGTTTATTATATTGAATGCCGTGGCTAATCACGGGTGGGGATTGATTGGATTATGAGTGGATTTTATCAGGAACAAGTAGAACAGTTCATGATGACGGGGGAACAAAAGTTCCCCCAAGATATCAAGTCAGACATGGCAGATCTGTACATGTCTTTAATTACGGAAGAGTACAACGAGACCTTAGAAGCATTCCATAAACAAGACATCGTAGAAGTTGCGGATGGTCTTGCTGATATGGTGTGGGTGATCATGGGAATGGCTGCGGTATTGGATATTCCATTCGATGCCGTCTGGGAAGAAGTCCGTGCTTCTAATATGTCTAAGTTTGTTGATGGGAAAGTCATCAAGGATGAGAACGGTAAGATCCAGAAACCGGACTCTTACTTCAGACCAAACATTCAGATGGTGCTAGACCTATGAGTGTGAAATATATACTCGACACCGAGTCGAGAGAAAATCTGGAACAAGATTCTTACGGAAACACTATTGATAAATACTCTGGTGATTATGTAATCATTGTTCCTAAACTCCAAGAGAAATTACCACATCAACCTGCAACCTTGACAAAGGTGGATGGTAAGTGGGTGCCAAAGCAGATGGAACTTTGGGCAATTGAATAAGTGGGATAGAGCGCACCTTGAGGTCGCAGAAACCTACGCGCAGTTATCTACTGCGAAACGGAGAAAGGTCGGTTGTGTTATAGTAAAGGACAACCGTATCATTTCTATTGGATATAATGGTATGCCTAGCGGTTGGGACAATGAATGTGAATATGAGGGGGACTATACCTCTCGTGCACCTGTACCCAATCTAATCACTAAGAAGGAAGTTCTACATGCGGAAGCGAATGCACTCACGAAAGTTGCAAGGTCAACGGAATCGTCGGAGGGTGCAGTTCTCTACTGTACCTGTGCCCCTTGTATCGACTGCTCCAAACTCATCTACCAAGCCGGAATCGCAAGGGTAGTATATAAAGACAACTATCACACGGACGAGGGATTGACATTCCTAGAGAAGTGTGGTATAATCGTCCAAGACGGTACCGAAATGAAAACCAACTGGGTAAAGTGTTAATGAACCCCTTTAATTATGTAAACAGTATCAACCTATCCAAGAAAGATATCATGCAGACTCCTGAAGATGAGAAGGCATACAACTCTTTCATGGTTAATCGATCCCTATCTTACTTTGCTGACACTGCCGTGATTGCAAATGAGATGAATAGATACCACCAACTGGACTCGCGTCTGCAATATCAATTTCTTATAAATATGGTCAGGAAACGAAAACGTTTCTCAAAGTGGGTAAAACCTGAAATAGAAAATGACCTTGAGTCGGTGAAAGAATACTATGGATATAGCAATGAAAAAGCACGCCAGATCCTGCCTCTCCTCTCTCCTTCTCAGATAAAAGAAATAAAAGATAAGGTGAGTAAAGGTGGAAGAAAATAATTTAGTTTCATGGAGTCCAGTGAATATGCTAGAGATCACTCTGGCAGAGCCCGATGACTTCCTCAAAGTTCGTGAGACCCTGACCCGTATTGGTGTCGCATCTCGTAAAGAACAAAAACTGTTCCAGTCATGTCATATCCTACATAAGCAGGGACGATACTATATTGTCCATTTCAAAGAACTGTTTATGCTTGATGGTAAAAAGGCAAACCTAGAAGAGAGTGATGTGCAGCGTAGGAATACGATTGCCACACTGCTGTCTGACTGGGGGTTGGTTGAGATTCAGAATAAAGAAGTAGCGCAAGATTGTGCACCTTTACGACAGATCAAAATCATAGGGTTCAAAGATAAAAGTGAGTGGGAGTTATGTCCCAAGTATAATATCGGAAACAAATGATTGGATTTGCTGAACACCTAGATGAGATCAGATCAAAGAATCATTGGTGGACTAAGGCTGATTTTGATATCACTTGGGAGCAAATGATTCATCTGATTGATACTCATCCAGAACGGTTATATGACTGGAATCGTGAGAAACAACGATTGGGGTTGAATGAGTTTCATACGAGACCTTCTGCCCCTCAGTTCGCAAAGGATGTTGTTGCAGAGATGCACGATCTGTTTGCGGAACCTGCGCCCAAGAAAGAAGAATATGATAAAGGACATCCCCATGTTACGAACATTGCTTTCTGCGGATTCGGACAGTACTCTGGATCTTACCCTAGACATGCGGATAATATGGATGTTTTTCTAGTCCAGATATTGAATGAATGTAAGATTACTATCGGATATACCGAAGAACCTAAAAATGCGGATGAGTCCCGCATGATGAAGCCAGGCGATGCGGTCTGGTTGCCAAGGGGTACATGGCATCAACTTGAACCCAGCGTATCACGGGTAACATTCTCATTTGGATTTGAGAGTGACCCTGATTGCGATCCTGCGTATTTCGTCTAGAGATATTGGATCGTATATATAGAGGTGAATATGCCGAATCAAATCGGGTATTCATATCATCTTGCTAAACAATAGGAGATAAAGCGACATGACAAATCTAAAAGTCGGGAAACAACTTTTCCCCAAATCTGCGTTTATTGGTTTCGACCATCTGTTCAATGAACTGGAATACGCTACGAAACATGCTAATGACAATTATCCGCCTCATAATATTATAAAAGAGTCGGACGATGAGTTTGTCATTGAAGTGGCTGTAGCAGGATTCAAACAAGAGAACATTCACGTAGAACAAAAGGAGCGTTCACTCACGATCAAGGGCGAATCTGATAATGAAGACAGGGAGGTTATCCACCGTGGAATATCTACCCGTAACTTCAAACGTCATTTTCGATTATCGGAGTATGTCCAAGTAACCGGAGCATCTCTACAGGACGGTATTCTTGCAGTAACCCTGAAGTTAGAAATCCCCGAAGAGAAGCAGCCTCGTAAAATAAAAATTGTTTAACGAGGATAAAATGAAAGTGATCTCAAAGTCTGAACTGACGTTGTGTGCAGTAGTAATGGGTGCTATGGTATTAGCATTCCAACCACTAATCGTCTAAAACCAAAAAAGGGGGGGTAGGTAACTACCCCTTCATCTCGTTATGAAAGCATACATGTTAGCAAATCTAGATGATCCTATATCTGTGAGATATACGGAAACAGCACTAGAATCTTGGGCAAAGCAATATATCCTTGACATTGAGGTGATTCAATGTTACACTCCTGATACGATTGCTGATCTTGAACCTCTATACAACTGGAAACCCCTTCGACACAAACTACAAAAGGGATCTATGAGTAGTCCTAGTGAGAGGGCTGGAGATATATCACACTGGCAACTCTTACATAAACGAGCAGAAGGTGGTTCACGGTTCTATGTGTTAGAACATGACTCATTTCTACTTGATGCTGATGAATTTGAACGACAGTTTGATTTCACTATGGAACACAATCTGGCATATGCTAATCATGGACTGTTCATGTCCTGTTACTCGGTGTCCGAAGATGCTGCAAAGTATATGTCGGACTTGTTATTGAAACTAAATTTTCCACTGAACGGTGGCCCTTTTGGGTGCATGGAGAGACTGGTCAAGACCTATATGTCTGACAATCCCTCAAATAATCCATTTCGATGGATGTGTCATCACCCCAATGCACAGTATGTTGACGTAGGTGATTCATCCGAATCACTAAGAGACTGTTACAACGGTTGGTCAATTCCCAGTACTCCGTTCACTCTTGCATCTACTCAGGTGATCTCTAAGTCTATGGGTATCACACAGAACCACGATGGCATGACAAAATTGCCTTGGGAGAGAAGCGACCATTTCAAAATTATTGATTGACAATACCCGCACAATCGTGTATAATGTCCACTTAATCATGAGGTAATAATGAATTTCTATACATCTGTACAAAGATACGGCAACACACTCCTCTATCGCGGATATGAGGACGGTCAACGTGTCAAGAGACGCATACCCTTCAGACCTACCATGTATGTGTCTGGCAAGTCCGAGTGGTCAACCCTAGACGGCAAGCAAGTCGCACCCATGTACTTTGACTCCATGCGGGATGCCACCGACTTCATCAAGCAATACGAGCACGTTCCTACCATGAAGGTCTATGGTATGAACAACTTCATCAACCAATACATCACCCAAGAGTTCCCCAAAGACATCACCTTTGATCGTGACCAGATCGTCGTATCTACTATCGATATTGAGGTACAGTCCGACGAGGGATTCCCCGAACCAGACCAAGCAAACTATCCTATCATCTCTATCTGTACCAAGGCCAGTAACGAGGAGTTCTTCCGTGTCTGGGGTCTGGGTGAATACAATCCTAAAGAGAATACAATCTATAACCAATGCGACACAGAGTTGCAACTGATTGATTCCTTCCTGAGTTACTGGCAGAATCATGGTTCCCCTGATGTGGTGACTGGTTGGAACACCAAGGGATTTGACATCCCCTATCTTGTAAACAGAACAAGAAAGGTCATCGGTGAGGAGTCGGTCAAACGATTCTCTCCGTGGGGTGTGGTCAGTCCTCGTAAAGTTCGTGGTAATAACTTTGGTATGCAAGATACCAACACCTATGACATCATGGGTATTGCTCAGTTAGATTACTATGATCTATTTCGCAAGTTCACCCTCAACACTCTGGGTCAACAAGAGTCCTATCGATTGGATCACATTGCTCATGTGGTGTTGGGTGAACGCAAACTGTCCTATGAGGAACACGGTAACCTGTACACTCTGTACAAGGAAGACCACCAGAAGTTCATTGACTACAACATCAAGGACGTTGAACTCGTAGACAAACTCGAAGAGAAGTTAGGCATCCTGACCCTTGCCATGACTATGGCATATCGTGGTGGTGTGAACTATGAGGATGTGCTGGGTACGACTGCGATCTGGGACAGTATCCTCTATCGACTCTTGCACAACAAGAAGGTAGTCGTACCACCCAAGATTGAGAAGCCCAAGGGTGACTATGCTGGTGGTTATGTGAAGGAACCCCAAGTAGGTTCACATGACTGGGTGACCTCCTTTGACTTGAACTCTCTATATCCTAACATCATTGTTCAATACAATATGTCACCTGAGACCGTGGTAGATGGTCTGGTGCACACCAGTGTAGAACATATGCTGCGTGGTATGACTGAGCACGATGGTAAGTATGCCTTGGCACCCAGTGGTGTCAGGTTCTCTCGTGAGAAAGAGGGTGTGATCCCCAGTATCATTCGTCAGTACTACAGTGAACGACGAACCATCAAAGATGAGATGTTGAAGGCGCAACAAGAGTATGAACAGAATCCCAGTAAGACTCTGTCCAATAAGATTGCGACTCTTGACAATCAACAGATGTCGATCAAGATTCTGATGAACAGTCTCTATGGTGCGTTGGGTAATCGGTGGTTCCGATACTTCGATCAACGTGTCGCAGAGTCAATCACTCTGGCTGGTCAACTGTCTATCAAGTGGGCAGAACGTGCGGTCAACCGTGAGATGAACAAACTACTATCTACCGATGACGATGATTACGTGATTGCGATTGACACCGACTCTCTGTACATCAACATGGGTGAGTTGGTCAAGAAGTTTGATCCCAAAGATCCGGTCAAGTTCCTAGACAAGATCAGTGCTGATCACTTCGAGAAGGTACTGAAGAACACCTACCAAGAACTTGCAGACTATACCAGTGCGTATGTCAACCGCATGGAGATGGGACGCGAGGTGATTGCTGACCGTGGTATCTGGGTGGCAAAGAAACGGTACATCCTGAATGTCCACAACTCTGAGGGTGTGCAGTATGCAGAACCCAAACTCAAGATGATGGGTATCGAGGCCATCAAGTCATCTACCCCGATGGTGGTGCGTGACAAGATGAAAGAGATGTTCCGCATACTGGTTGATGGATCTGAGTCCAAGACCCAGAACTTCATCACCAAGTTCCGCAACGAGTTCTCTGCACTACCTGCCGAGGACATCTCGTTTCCCCGTGGAGTGAGTGATGTGGATAAGTGGTTGGATCGTAAGGCGATATACAAGAAGGGTACACCCATCCACGTGCGTGGTGCTCTGTTGTACAATCACCACACCAAGGGTATGTCTCGTTATGAAACTGTGAAGAATGGTGAGAAGGTCAAGTTCGTCTATCTCAAGACACCTAACCCTATCAAGGAGAATGTCATCTCCTATCCAGTCAACCTGCCTCGTGAACTAGCACTTGATAAGTATATTGACTATGACAAGATGTTCGAGAA
>Ga0181403_1000002_pt1 | contig 86062 bp, 103 predicted proteins | sample 26SPOviralmetaG_FD_130132 | JGI IMG/M metagenome (GOLD analysis project Ga0181403, IMG submission 130132) | Marine viral communities from the oligotrophic San Pedro Time Series (SPOT) site, San Pedro Channel, CA, USA - 26 SPOT_SRF_2011-09-28 | ecosystem: Environmental > Aquatic > Marine >...
ACGCTACCTGAGAAAGTGGCGTTGCCTGATGAGTTGATGGTTAGTCTAGTTGTACCACCTGTATCAAGAAGTAAATTAGTCTGACCTCGCAGAATCATGTCACCCTGAACTGCCGCACTACTTCCCTGTGCAGAACTATCGGCAACACCTATTAATCCTTTTATTGCTCCGCTTTTGTCGAACCTTTGGAAAACATTACCAGTTGATTTATCTAATGTGAGAGTTTCTGTAGGAGCAGTGGTAGCTCCGACCATTAATTCACCATTGGGGATAATGACGTTGCCGTTTGTTGATAAATTTAAAACAGGTGAGTTGTTAGACACAAACTGAAAATCATGAGAATGAGTGCCACCATTATTCCACTCGTAATAACTGTTACCATTGTCTCTGTGTAACTGGTATCCAAGCGTTGTGTGATTAGCTTTTCTGTAATAAGTTACATTGTAATCACCATCAAAATATCTATAGTTGTTCACTTCTAGGGTGCTGCTTGTAGTGATCGCACCCGAGGAGATTGTGCCTATATTTGTAAGGTTTCTATTGCTATCAATAACAGTAGTGCCGGCTATGCCAATAGAAGTTGCAACATTGAGGGTGCTACCCATTGCAATCGCTGTATTAAATGTAGGTGCAGAGTTAAATACAACAGTTCCAGTAATTGTACCGCCCGCAAGAGGTAGTTTTGCTGCTATTGAGTTTGTAACAGTAGTAGAAAAGTTTGCGTCATCACCAAGTGCTGCGGCTAATTCGTTAAGAGTGTTTAAAGTTCCTGGCGCAGAATCTACGAGACCTGCAACTTCTGTATCTACATATGCCTTTACAGATTGCTGGCTAGGTATACGAGTTGCACTGTCAGAAGACATATTATCTTCATCAATAAGTGCTGCCGTAATTCGTGCATCTGCTCTTGCATTAGTATAGTACAGATTCGTATTTTCTGCTACATTTGCCGTGGTCAGAGTAACGCTTCCACCCAAGCTAGTAGCACTACTATTTATAGTGATACTCGAATTTGTGAGTTTGGAGTTTGGAATGCTCGGAAGAGTGGATAAGTCAATTATTTCATCCGCACCCGCAAGCGCAGACTTGGACTTTTTGACCAATCCTGTTGTTCCTAGCAGTTCCGCTAGAAAGCGTGCGCGTGATTTTGACATATCTGTTCTCTTTTAACTTTGCTTTGAAAAGCACTGGAATACTTTGAATTATAGCACCAAGGAGGTGTCTTGTCAAATACTTTTTTTCTGTAGGTTATTGCTATGCTGATGTATTTTATACTTCGATTTCTTTTTCAGTAATAGAGTTATCACTCTCTATTTCGGCAACTAGTGCATCTATTTCATCTGAACGAGATTTCCATTCTTCTTGAGAAGAAGGATCAGGCCTTTCATCAAATACTTGAATTTTTCCCGATCCATCTACAATTATTTTTAATTTTGCCATTATCCTATCCTCACTAGTTCTAAGTTCGTTATGTATATTTGTTGTACACCATTATACCCATTTGTGTTATATACTATATTTTTATTTCCTGCCGCCATGTAGACGGGGGCAGAACAAAACCCTGCTCTTGTAAAATCAGTTCCATTTGCAGTCGCTATTGCATCCGCGTCCCATTTTAAGTGTCCTGTGTCAGGTCCTCCACTAATTTCAAACCTAAACGAGTGAGTATATTTGTAGTTTGCAGTGCTTGTACTTCCGTGAATATTTGTTTGATCAGTATTCGTTAAACGGACAGTTCCTTTAATTACATAATACCCCTGCTCCACATTTACTTTCATCCATGTGCCGCCATGTCCTCCAGAGGTGTTTTCAAAGTAGATTGCATCACCACTTCCTGATATTGACCAAGTTGTTCCTCCTCCATCTACATTATTCGTAGGAGTTTGATCAAAGTCTGATCCCCCATCTACTGGGTCATTATTCAAGATGTTAATTGAGGTTTCGTGTCCCACACTCGAGGTGTGTGTAGTATTATATACACCCGCAGTTTTAACATGTCCATGAAAATACGCAGACTTATTAGAACCCGAATCTTTAGCAACATTTAAAATAGTAAAAGATTGGTTTGAAGAAGCTACCCCGTTAATAGCACCCGCACCCCCTATTTGCAATGCAGTAGGGTTACCACTGTGATTTGTTTTTACTGTAAAAGCGTTTGATGAGTTATTAGATACAACATATAAACCGCTATTTACTGTAGTACCTGTGGTACCGGGATTTAATACAATACCTCCAGAACCGCTGCCTCCAGTAATTACTAAGTGCTTTGATGTATCTAATTGAAAATCCCATGTCTGAGAATAGGTACCATCAGCATTTCTTAGTTTTAGTAAATTTACGGTACCATTTGTATCGTCGGAAATTTCAAGTTTATACCCTGGAGAAGTTGTTCCGATACCAACGTTGCCACCAGGTAATATAGTAAGACGTTCAACCATATTGGAGTCCGTGGGAACACCATCACCATCTGCGGCATTTGATGTAATAAATGCTAAAGCTCCATAAGACGAGAATAACTGCAGTTTTTCTGAGCCACGATGGTCATAGATTAATCCGCCACGGGTTGCATTTGCATAACCAAATAACATACCAAATGCCGTATCAGCCCCTGAGGTACCATCTATCCAGTTCCCGTCTAGCTGTGAAAGATATACGCCTTGAATTCCTGCTGCATTGTAGTCTGTGTTTAGTGCAAAGTAATTTTTTACTACTCCGGCAGCAGGCTGATATGTAGTAGCACCCTTATTAATATGCAATTGCACAGCTGGATCATTTGTTCCGATACCAACGTTGCCATCGTATTGAACAGCAAACCTAGTATTTTGGTAAGTAGTCCCATTGGTACCTAGCATCTGTCCAACTTCAAAAACATTACCAGTCGCAGAAGCATCGCTTGGTCCAAATACTCTTACACCATAGTTACTTGTAATACCAAAACCAGTTCGTGAATTGCCGTTATCTCTTATTAATGCTACTTGACTGTTAACAGATGTTACACCAAATGATAAGGGCGCATTTGGAGTATGTGTTCCGATACCAACGTTGCCGTTAGATTCAATACGCATCTTTTCAGAGTATCCAGCAGAGCCTCTGGTATTAAATGCCATATCACCATAGTGTGAAGTATGATTCGTATTAATAGCATTAATCGAAACTGTTTCTCCAGCACTTGCTGATTCAAAACTTAACTTAACTATGTTATTTGCTGTATTGTTTGTATTCTGTAAAACTAGTGTTGGTCCTGTGGTTCCAATTGACGTGGCTGTCCCAGCACCTTTAAGATACATAACTCTTGCATCACTTCCATTTGATTGCATACCTGTAACTTGAAGCGTAAAATTATTTGATAAAGGAGTTTGATTAAGTCCAACTCTACCCGTAACATTTAATCCAGCATAAAAACTTGCTAAACCTGCTTGATCGATACGTAATCGTCTACTCGGTGCATCTGTATTTGAAGCTCCAGTGTAAAAATCAATACCACTTGCTCCAGAACCACAACTACTTAACCATAGGCGAGCATTTGCATCCATACCAATTTGAACTTTTTGAGTACCTCCTTCAAAGAGAGCAAGTTTTACTGCTCCATCAAGTGCAGTACCCGGACCTGTAGGATTTCCCCAACCTGAAGTTCCAAATGCAATTGTATTTTTCTGGCTTCCACTACTGCCGGCTCCTCGAATAGTGAGTGCGGCATTTGGAGAAGCTGTTCCAATACCAACGTTGCCAGCTCCTGTAATATGCATACGCATAGAAGTATTGTTCGTCATGAAAGAAATGCCGTCCGCATTAGCTGTTCCACTTGAAACAACATTTCTAAGTACTAGCCCTTTATAAGTTGAACTAGCTGAGTAACCAAATAAAGCTCCATAAGCACCATTTCTATTGACTGCATACCAAGCTTGTGTTCCATCTGCACCTGTACTTATTTGTACTGGTAGTCCTGCGTCATTTATTGAACCTGCACCAACAGATAATTTTCCTAATGGAGCTGTTGTTCCAATACCAACGTTGCCATCATAGCGAATCATCATTCTTTCGCCACCACCGCTTCCACCTTGGAAAGTATCAAAAGCTAAATTACCGTATCCAGTTCCACCAACCTCTCCTCTAATAGTTGCAACTTTTCCTGAATTAAAACTAGTTGCTGTAGAAGTAAAACTAATACCTGTACTTGATTCTCCAAGTGTTATAGTTGTAGGAGCAGCTGCAGTTCCAACAGATAGACTTGCGTAATTACCGCCATTATCATATCGCCATAATCCTTGTATGTTTCCACCTTCATCTAAAATTTTATATCCAGATATTCTATTATTGGTAGTATTTTGTGCTACGATATAGACGTCAGCACCTCCACTATCTTTAGCTGTTACGTGCAAACTTCCAGTAGGAGAAGATGTTCCGATACCAACGTTGCCGCCTCTTTTAATTGTAAACGTATTATAACCAGTGGTACTATTATTCTTGTTCCATATTTGGAAGGAGCCATCAGAATTAGAGTCATAAATACCCCATCCAAAGTTCGCATTAGCAATATTAATATTATTAAAAAGTCCCAACCACGGATCGCTTCCTCCAGGCGTACTATTTCCTCTTGAAACGCTTGCAAAGTACCCTCCGTCTTGATAAACGTGAAGAGGCTGAGTAGGAGTGGTTGTTCCAATACCAACGTTGCCGGTGTCTGTCAAAGTCATATAAATATAAGACGATGAAGTATTTCTTCCAAAATAATGATTTAAAGCACTATAATAAAAATTTAACTGATTATTTCCTCTATGGTCGCACAGAAGTTGTCCATAATTATTACTATTACTATAAAGTAGGGAAACGCCTTTTGCATCTGCAGATGAGTCTTGTATTCTTAATTGGCTTTGGCTTCCTCGTATAGTTAATTTATCTACTAAACTATATCCAGAAGATGGATTAATGCCTACATTACCGCTAGAATCTATAGACATGGCAGTTTGTTGATTTTGTCCATCATTCTCTAGCTGAATAAAATTAAAAGTACCTCTTGCGCTGGAGCTTCCCCAAGACCACAGACGAGCTCCATTAGACGAATAATCTAAAGCAGTAGCATTATATGTATAGGCTCCTGCCGAACCCGGTGAAGCAAGTTGATCTGTGCTGACCAAAGGACCATTTACTTGTAATTTTTGTGTTGGAGCCGTTGTTCCGATACCAACGTTACCATCTGATCCTTGTACGAATAAAGCATTCGCATTACCTACACCTTCAACTCGAAAATCTATGTCGGCTCCGTTTTCGTTGAAGGTTGATGTTGTTCGTGTAAATACAGCGTTTTGAACCGTATCGGTCTTGAGGTAAATTTTTCCTCCCCAAGTAGAGTTACGTCCAGACTCTATAACCATGTCTCCTGAACTGGCTTGATGCGTAATTTTACTGTCTACCGTCCCACTAGTAGTAAACTGTAGTGTGGCAAGGTTAGCCGCTGTTGTGCTGTCAATTTCTATTACAGGTGTAGCGGCTTCTACTTCCAAACCATCAGCAGTCACTGCGCCAGTTACATTTATATCTTTATTAAAGTCCCACTCATCATTTGTGCCATCATAAGTAATTGTTGGATTCGTTCCAGATCCAATATCTACTGTAAAGCCTGCACCACTTGCTGCGGCAGCATTGGCTGAACCGCTTGCAAGAGTAATATTCTTATCATCTACCGTCATAGTGGTAGAGTTAATAGTAGTAGTGGTTCCGTCAACCTGCAGGTTCCCTGCAATCACGACAGTTCCACTATTATCTCCATGCGCTGCGGGGTCGATAGTAAACGTAGCAGGTCCACGAATGTATCCAGTTGTGGTAATATTTCCTAAACTTCCTCCCGATACGCGAGCATCTACTCGAGCATCAGTATAGTATAAATTTGAAGAACCTTCGGAAAGATCATCAGTGTCTGCGGCTGCAATACGAGCATCCGCTCTTGCATCCGTATAGTAAAGATTTGTATTTTCAGCGATGTTCGCAGTCGTAAGAGTAAGACTTCCGCCCAAACTAACAGCGGTGGAATTAATTGTAACACTTGAGTTTGTAAGTGCTGAATTTGGAATACTTGTAAGTGACGCGCCTGAACCTGCAAAGGTTGTTGCGGTTACAGTACCAATTACATGTAACGGAGTATCTGGGTCAGTCTTTCCGCCGACACCCACACGATTATTCGTAGTATCAACATAGAACGTACCGGCGTCAACGTTTAGGTCAACTGCTGCGGCTTACTGACTGATCATTGCTGTACTAATTTTTGTTAATGCCATTGTTTACTCCTATGACTTGCTGGCCACTCCAGCATCACTTACCTGCACGTCTTCTAACATAACTAAATATTCATCATCGTCCCACGTTAAAACTTCTGCAGCGACTCGAACTCCGTCGGCACACCGAGATTCATGGTCTGCGGCGTCTATACTTGCGTCTAACAAGCTAATAATTTTTTTATCACTCTCTCTATAAACTACCCTAAATTGTTGTGCCATTTTTTTCTCCTTAAATCATATAAGCATAAATTATTAATTGTTTTCCACCCGCAGTGGGGTCAGCACCAGTTAGCGCATAATCTAAATTTATCTCAAAAGTTTGCTCGCCTGCCCAAGTAGAATCACTTCCGTAATGATGAGCAATTCTCATTCTTATGGGACACAAAGAAGGGTCATCAGCATTATGTCCCGTGTTCGGTGCATGTCCAAAACCTGCTCCTACTCTCATTTCATGAAGTGTATTACTATTTGAAGCATAATTTAGAACCCATACTGTTTCGGTTACTCGATTTGATAAATACTCTCCACCTCCAATAGATGAAGTATACGCCCATATTCGAAAATATATTCCAAAACCCCCCTCTGAATTACTTAGAGAATTTCCCGCCATATTGATCAAATCACTTCTTTTTATAAAAGGATACCAAGTATTTGAACTAAAATTGCCACTTAATCCAAATCTTCCTATATGTCGATTTGTGATTCCTGCAACCTCTATTGAACCTCTGCTACTGTAGGTTCCAGAGCTAGATACTGACCAACTATTGCCTGTGCCTTGAGAAGCAGTAACGGTGCTACCTTTATGAACTGGAGTAATTGGAGTGGTTGTTCCAAGTCCTAATGTGCCGGATGTAGTAAGATCAAGCTTTCTACTTCCGACATGATCAGAGATGCTAAAGTTTACATTGCCAGCGATTCCTGTAACGTTTTTACCAAGTCTCCAGTCTGTGCCAGAACTCGCACCCAAGTATAGATACATACTATTAGCACCTGATCCAGTATTTACAAATCTTCCCACTTCTTGAGCAGAGCCATTGCCTGCTCCTGAAGGATTATTTACTTCTAGTTTACTATTTGGAAGAGTAGTGCCAATACCAAGACCGTCTGTCTCCATCGTAATAAAGTCTTCCGCAGAAATAGCCATATCACCAGTATTGTGATTGTATCTAATACCTGCTGCTGTTGCACTTGATGTATCTCCAAAAAATAAAGTACCCGTGCCAGCATCACTAATATTAGATATTGTTATACCAGAAACTACACCGTCTCCTACAATTTGTAATTCATCAGCAGCAGAGTGAGCAGCTGCAACAGAACTTGTAGAAGTCATTATTTTCGTTTTACCCGCTGAATCAATGCGCATACGCTCATTGTCTGAACCTGAGCTATTTGTATGAAATGTTATTCTTGTATTTGCATCTTCTGTTCTAAATCTTAAACTTCCATCAGCGTACATTTCACCTGGGTTGGCAACACTCGTTTGTCTGAATAAAATACTCTTGGTTGTCTGGCTAGAACCATCTAATCTTAGGGATACTCCATCACCAAAAATGTTTAATTTAGAACCTGTGGGTAAAGAAGAAAATCCGGCTTTATTTATTACTACATTGCCTGATGAGTCTATTCTCATGCGTTCAGCAGTATCTGTAATGAAATACATATCATTAGTAGCAACACCAATCATATTGCCATCATTTGTACTGTTACTATCTTCAATAATGATGTTTGCTTCTGCATCCACGCTTTCAAACTTTGCTGTATAGTTGTAACCACCCCCAGCAACTAAAAGACCTACATTATTTCCGCTTTGTGTAATTTCAAGATTAGCACTTGGCGAAGTTGTTCCGATACCAACGTTGCCTGTTGTGTCAATTAAAAAAGGTATTCTATTATCATCTACATCATATAAATAAAACTCGCCTTGGTCTACTCTAGTTTCAAACGAACCTTCTGAGTTACTAATTCTTATACCATTACTTGTAGTGCCAGTACTTGAAACGTGTAATGTTTGAGCTGGAGAATCTGTTCCGATACCAACGTTGCCGTTACCCCGAATAATCATTGAAGTATTAGTATTATACCCAGAATTGTAAAGATTACCAAATCTCATACTTACCTGAGAGCCGTCGTATTCTGTCCAGATTCCTCCAGTTATATTAGCACTATCTCTCCAAGAAAGCTGACCTCTGACCGATCTATTGGTTACATAAGCCGTTTCCAACGCTAGTAAGTGACTCCCGTTAGATTGTTTAACATGTAAGGGGTTTAATGGAGAAGTAGTCCCAATACCAATATTTCCATTAGTATGAATACGCATACGCTCTGCATATGAGCCTCCTCCCATAAATTTAACAGGAGCATTTGCAGACCAACCATATTCAAGCTCATTACTGCTATTTGCTCGAAGAACTGTGCGAACAGTACCGCCCGTATCTTTTGTACGTACTTCTAAAGCATTATCTAATAGTAAATTTCCTCCAGAAATATGAAGTCGAGAAGCGGGATTCTGATTACCAATGCCTACATTACCAGTTGAAGCTTTAATCCGAAAACGCTCAGTAAGACTTGTACCACTATTACTACTATTTAAAGTCATTACTACGTCTGAACCGTTATCTGTATGAATAGAAGCTCTGCGTACTCCTGCAGCTGTACCAAACTGTAAGTAGGAGCCGCTTGTACCACTATCTACCAGATTTATAATTCCTGGCTTATCCCCACCAACAGCTAAATACTTATAGGTGCTTCCAATACTAAATTCGTCTGGAGTAGTTGTGCCGATACCAACGTTGCCTGAACTATTAATAGTTGCTTTTATAGTTGGAGAGCCTCCTGTCATAAAGTGAATGTTTCCACCATTACTTATACTTTCGGCAAAGATTGAAAGGTCATTAGAACCTCCTGAACCGGTAACATTTTTTTCTTTAAACAATCCACCTGCGAGGGAGTTGCCTTCATTCACCCTGTAGTCAGTTGCTTTTAGGCTTCCGCTAGATGTAATAGCACCACTAGATATTGTGTTGTTAAACGTTGCTGCACCTTCGTCTGACATATCAAGAGTGAGAGCTGATATAGATGTGCTTCCGTCTACACCTTGAAAGATAATATCAGAATCGCTTACAGGATTATCAAAGTATAAATTTGAATTATATTGATAAATATCTAATTTTATTACCCCTGCGTCTGCAAATTTCAGGTTTCCCCCATCAGCATCAAGGAGAATATCACCAGCAACATCAAGAGTAAGATCGCCAGAAGAGACGTCAATTTCTTGACCACTAAGAGTCATGTTGCCTGTGCTTACAGCTTTATTAAAATCCCAGCTATCGCCCGTGCTATTATAAGTTAAAGTTGCCGAAGCGCCATCAACTGTAATACCAGCGCCATTCGCCGCGGTTCCGTTTGCAGCTCCCGACGCCAAAGTAATATTGAGATCGTCGACAGTAAGAGTAGTGGAATTAATAGTAGTAGTAGCGCCATCAACTTGTAGATTTCCTTTAATTACAACTGTGCCTGTATTATCCCCAACTGCTGCAGGATCAATAGTAAATGATGCGGGACCACGAAGCTCACCTGTAGTAGTAATAGTTCCGGAAGAAATTGTACCACCGAGAAAAAGGTCTTTGAACCGCGCACCTGAAGCACCTAAGTCAGTTGTATTATCTTCACTAGCTCCTGCACTAGTCGCGGGCCTAATTGACGCATTATCAAAGCGCAAGCCAGCGCCAGAGCCGTAGTTGTTGTGAATATAAAAACGCGCACTGTTACTACCAATAGTACCGACTGAAGAGCCATCTTTAAAAAAGTCTAATATTGTTCCGCCACTACCTGTGCGGTTCAATGCTAATGGTTCGCCGCCACTGCGAGTCACCCAAACTTTGCCGGAGGTTCCACCCTGGGCTAACTCTACGCCTGCTGTTCCGAGGCCTGTGCTAGTCTTGCCAATCAATAAGTTGCCGTTCGATTCAAATCGAGCAAATTCACTAGTTCCGTTCTGCGCTGTAAACCGCATATCATCCGCACGAAGTTTAAAAGTTCCAGAGTTTACTCGTATATGACTTACGCCTGAAGAGTGGAACAGGCCCATATCATTATCAGCGCCTAGTCTTACTTCAGCACCATCTGCGAAAGTAGCGGTTGAAGCAAAAGAAGAAGTATTGATTATGTTTAACCCTGAACTAGTTGTTACCCCAGTTACAGTAATACCCGTAGAAGTAGTTTCGAACTTTTTACTGCCGTTATGGTAAAGTTCAACATTTCCATCTTGGGTTGCTTTAATCATACCTTCCGCATCATCAGCACCATTTACACGGAAAGCTTGTGTATTAAGGATAAGATTACCAGTACCTGTGTCTTTTATTCTACTATGGGAGCCATCATGATAAATTTCAAGATCCTGACTAGTACCGAGCCTTAACTTTACGTTGTCAGGAAGATCGAGACTAGTTGTAGTATCCAAGCTAACTGCACGATTGCCGATTTCGACTTCTATGCCAGTGCCACTTGGAGGTGCACTTGAAAAAGTAAGAGTAGTACCACTTACGGTATAGTTTGATTTTGACTGATATACGCCGTCAATAAATACACGAGTATTATTTTCATCGCCTGGGTCAAGAGAAAGAGTAAAAGCAGTAGTAGAGTTATTACCAGAAAAAGTATCTATAGTGACACTTCCATCACCAATCTTTTTCTTGAATGCAATAATCTGAAGATAGTCGCCCGTTGCAGCTCCTGACGTAAGAGTTACTGTAGCACCATTAGTCGCAGTATAGTCTGTCTCGGGATCGAGAAGAACACCATTAAGAAATACTTGAATTGCACCGGATACATAAGAAAGAAAGCTACTATTATCATCGTTTCCTGTAAACGCTGTTTGATTGTTAGTAGCTGTGTAAAGATATTCTTCAAAAATTGCATCCGCAGCAGAAGCTCCGCCTCCGGAAATCTCTACAATACTTTCGGTACCTCCAACGCTTTTCTTGATGTACATCTTGCCATCATATGTATTGATGGCAACTTCACCTAATTCAAGTTGTGACGTTGTGGGTGCAGCGCCCGCAGTAGCGGAACGCTTTAATTTAATAGTCTGCGCCATGTGGCTCCTCCTTTACGGGCGTATATACGCGGAAGAAAATTTTAGAATGTGCCGCCGTCCAGCGTGTTGGCCCAAGAGGCTACACCAGAAGTGTTCATGCTTAATATATAATCAGAGGCAGTCGCGTTTCCGGAAGGCTTCACAAGTCGAGTATACCCAGCGTTTGATGCAGCACCAATGAGCAAATCACCAACTGCTGTAGCTGAAATACCCTTAATTCGTAAGGCGTCTGAGTTTACTTCGACAGTAATATTGTCGTCATTTACGTTGAGAGTATTTCCTGATTTAGAAAGAGCATCTCCTGCAACGATTTGACCAGCACCTGAGAACTGAGATACAGTAAGCGCTGTAGTACCAAGAGTTGGAGCACCGTTATGAGTAAATACATACCCGTTGTCGGCTCCTACAGTACCTTCTTCTACGAAAGTAAATACACCACCAGTCATTTCTGCAGAAACGTTAGCATCATCTGCTCGAGTAAGTACCCAAGCTGTAGAGCCATCGCCTACCGTAGTAACTACATAAATACCATTTTCTGCTGCTGAAGACTGATCTTTAACAAGGATTCTATTACCAGCAACTACAGTTACTCCGTCTAACTGCAGTGCAGCATTTGACCCAGAGTTTGTAAGAGTTCCACCAGCATTGTTATAGTTTGCAGAAAGGTTAGCAGTAGTAGCTAATCGTACAGAATCTTTTACGTCGAGTGCTTGTTTGATTGCATCAACATACTCTTTGGATACGAGAGAGTTTGCACCAAAGCCAGTACGATTCTTATAGCCAGAAGGAACAGTAACTGTACCTGTACCATTTGGAGAAAGTACCAAATCGCCATTTGTGTCAGTAGTAGAAATTGTATTTGTATCTACGCGTACATTATCTACATCTAACTGCTGTAGGCCAGCAAGTGAAGTAGTAGTTGCTCCAGGATTAAGAGACGTACTACCTAAAGTAGTAGCATTTACAGTTACAGCGCCTGAAGATACTGTGAAGTCTGTGGAATCAAAAGAAGCAATACCTTTCGTGCTCGCAGTTGCATCATCAATAGCAACGTCGCCGGAAGATACAGTAAAGTATGAGGCTGCAAAAGATGCAACACCTTTGTTGGAAGCACTAGCATCCTCGCCAGAAATAGTAAGAGTTACATCTGTTCCTGATTTCGCAACAGCAGTATCAATGCCTTCTCCGCCTACAATTCGTAAGTCATCTGTAAGAAGTGCCGTGTCCGCAGTAGTAGAATCTGCATCTACAGTAAGAGTTGCAGCAACATCCGTAAATGTAACTACACCAGACCCGTCGGTAACAAGGGCTTGACCGCTTGTTCCATCTGTAGTAGGTAGAGTGTAAGCTCCGGAAAACTCTACTTGACGACCAAACTTAACAAGTTCCGCGGCATTTGTAGTGTCAAAAGTAAGATATGTATGGTCTGCAGTAGCAAAAGTTCCTGCAGTGCCTGAGTTATCAAGCAATTTAAATTCTGTTGCTTGCCCGGTGAGATCAATAGTACCCGCAGTAATTACTAAATTACTGGCAGGATTTATGGTGAGATCGCCAGAAGAAGTGTCAATATGATTTGTAGTATTATTTATACGAATATTACCAGTAAGTAGCTTATTTACTTTACTGTTTGCATCTACTACAATTGCGCTCGAAGCAGTAAGAATACCTGCTGTATGATCGAGCATGTCAATATAAACTTTACCACCAATTGCTACTACAGCATTATCTGCTGGAGCACCAATAAATAACTTATCACTATTATCGGAATAAGCTAACTCACCAGCAGTAAGACTACTGGGGACTGCAGTGGTGGTACTGCGTTTGATTTTGATTGTTTGAGCCATTTAAAGTCTCCGGATTAGCCTTAAAAGGCTCCTGCGTCAAGCGTGTCAGAATCATCACCAGCTGCACCTACAATTATAGGGACCCACTCGAATGTATTTGTGCTTGTTTCGCGATATACTTTCAACTGATCATCATCAGTATCATACCAAGTGTCTCCTTCTTGTACATTTGAGCCAGTCGGTGCTGTGGTTGATCTAAAGTTTTGATCTGCAAGTTGCTGAATAGCGTCTCTTACATTATCAGCAGTTATAGGGCCGTGTCCATCGAAAGACACGTTACCAGAGTCCATAAACTGCACTGGAATAGCAAAGTTATTTACTGTAAGAACTGTAGGATCGTCGATTAAAGTAACAGAAATATCATTAGCATTAGAAACGGAAAGCTGCGTTACTTCTTCTACTATTTGTATCGTAGTAGTATCAGGCATTTCTTATCTCGTTACTTCTTGGTTAAGAGTTACTTTGCCTTCTATAAGACGTTTAACAATAGCATCGCCCGCAGTATGAATTTCTAAGTCATAAAAGAAAAGACCTGCTGTCATACCACTAGATGTGGCTGCAGGCAATTCCATTTTGACTATACCAGCAGTAGCGATAGGAATGCTGCATGAAAATGTTCCTGCTACCGTTGCGGCTGTTTTAGTGGAACGCATTTGTGCCCGGGCAGAGTAGCCTGTAAGGTCTTTTACGGATCCAGACTCCTTCACTGTTATGTCAATAACGAAAGTCGATCCTTGGTCAATTGTCAAGTCATAATTAGCGGCCGCCATTTAATTTTCTCCTATGATGCAATTATAGCGCAGGGGACATTTTATGTCAAGTATTATTTTTTGGAGGTATTACGTACCAAGGTAGCCGATTTTAACTCGAGTAGTAGAGCCATCTTTAATGGAGATAACCCCTTTGCTATTTACTAGCTCCATATAAATACCACTTCCAGTTTCTGTAGCTACTTCAATATGCTTTGCTTCAATCTTATCTGCTACTACAAGATCCGCAATAAGCGTTCCGGTTTGAGTAACAGTATCGTCTCCTATTACAACTAGTCCTAAGTCAGAAACAACTTCACTAGCTAGTTTACGTCTTTCAGCCCCATTATCAAGTACGATAAATTCATCTTGTGAAGCCACCATATCAGCTGTCATATCAGTAAGTTCTGACAGATCTAGTGATACAGTAAATGTAGAAGCTCCAGACTGGTTTGCAGTAAAAGTAGCGCTTCCATCTAATCCAGCACTTGTTCCTAGGGTTAAAGTTCCATTATTAGGAGTAGGTATGCTTATTGAATTTCCGCTTGCAGCAGTAATTTGTCCTTGAGCATTAACAGTTATTGAAGGAATACTAGTAGAGCTTCCATAAGATCCTGCAGTTACTCCAGTATTACTGATTGCTACATCATTCGCATTTACTGTTATACCTGTTCCTGCCCCTACATGAAACGAAATTGTTTCGTCTCCCGCTTGGTCTGTAGTAAATGCCCCCCCAGTTGTAAGTCCGTTTCCTGCATTAAGTGTAATTTCCCCATTATTTGCTGCGGAAGGAATACTTGGTTTATTAGTAAAATTATTGTAATCTAAATAGTGAGAACCGTGTTGCCCATCAAGTAGATCTGTATCCCCAATATACTTACCATCGTTATTAATATAAGATTTATCACTTCCATCTCTTCGGAATTGAACAATACGATTTGAAGAAGAATCTGCTACAATATACCACCTATTTGAGTGATATTGTATTTTACCATTAGCACCTGGATTACCTGTCCAACCTGAAGTTGCAGCAGATCTAATGTCAGAGCCAGTAATTGTTATTGCATTTGCTCCGCCTGAAAAAGTTACATCTCCGGTAAAGGTTGCTCCAGAAAGATTTGCTTTTCCGGATATGTCTTGGTGAGCAGTAAGATAGTTACCCGTAGGTTGTTTACCATTTAAAGCAGTTTGCAATCCATCAATGTTTGAAATAACATGATTGTGGCTGTCATCAGCTACAACTATTGCATTGTAAGTTCCACTAACATCACCACTAAAACTAGTAGAAGTTGTTAAAGCAGTGCTTGCTGCTTGGTATCCAGCGGATGCATGGTTTCCCCAACCATGGGCAGTGTTTCCATTGGTTATACGAGAGTCGTTACCTTGTGCTACAGTTCCAGAAGTTGTCCCGAAGTTTTTGTTAAAAGCATTATTTTTGCTAAAAGCTGCTTCTTTTCCGTTTAAAGCAGTTTGTAGTCCGTCTACATTAGCAATAGTATGGTTATGGCTATCATCTGCAACTGTTAAAGTAAGAGTTGCATCTGCCGAACCATTAATACTTACACTTCCACTAGCATCTCCGTTTACTGTAATAGTTCTTGAATTTGTCCAAGTGTCTGCATTTGGATGATAGGTATCATGAAACACTTGCCGCCAAGCAGTGGCGCCGCTACCATTAGTTGAGCGGAAAAACAACTTATCATTTGAATAGTAACTTGCAGCAAGTTGCATTGAATAGTAATTGCCTGTATTACTATGAGTTGTGCTTAATAAATGATACCAACTATTAGTAGTCTCCGGCCAACCTTCGGAAGTAGTAGCGCTAGAAGTTTGATAGAACCCTGAGTCCATTCGTCCAGTAATATCATCATCTGTTACAATGTGATCTGGCTTACCATCTAAAGCTGTTTGTAGTCCGTCTACATTTGAGATAACATGATTATGGCTATCATCTGCAACTGTTACAGCAATAGAAGTTGTCCCACTTCCTGACACATCTCCAGTTAGGGTAATTGTTTGGTTGCCACTAATAAATCCAGAGTCATTACTAAAGTCGCTTAGAGTAATTTCACTAATTAACTTACGACGCTCTGCTCCATTATCAAGTATAACAAGCTCATCTTGCGTACCGACAACGGCTTGCGTCATGTCAGTCAAATCTGAGAAATCTAATGTAAATTGACCTGTACTACTATCATAATCTAAGCCAGAACTTCCACTGCTTACTGCTGCACGAACGCGAGTATTTGTAAAGTAAAGATTATTATCACCTTCTATTAAGTCGTCAGTTGTTAGAGTTCCAAAACTAGAAGGGGAGCCTACAATATCTCCTACAAAGTCACCGTAGAAAGTATCTGCGGTTACACGATTATTCCCAAAGTCCCATCCATCTAAATTACTGTTTGGTCCCAGTCCTGTTTCTGCGTATACCAATCTTTTATTAGGCGAGTCTCCTCGCTCAACTTCAATACCTGCTGTTACCGTATTTCCAGGAGTTCCTGTTTGGCCACTATTTACAACAATTATATTGTCTTCAACTGTTAAAGTAGCGGTATTAATAGTAGTACTTGTACCGTTTACAGTGAAATTACCAGTAACAGTAACATTGTCTGAAAAAGTTTTGTCTCCTGCAATTGTTTGAGCACCAGATGTACGAACTACCGTATTATTGACAGCTACAGAGTCCGCAGCTACGGAAATACCGTCTCCTGCTCCAACATTTAAAGTTTTACTAAATGCTCCTGAAGCCGCTGTCCCGCCTCCAGTAAGACCACTTCCTGCGGTTACAGTTACTCCAGTAATATCACCTACATTTGTAGTATACCCGAAAGAAGTAATACGATCATTTACTGCCGCTGCTGTCATCAGAGCAGTATCTGAATCAGCAAAAGATTCAGACCCTGTTTGTACTGCGGAATCTGCAAATTGTGCTACAGTGAGCTCTGTTACGTTTAAAGTTACACTGCCCGAAGAACCTCCTCCAGAAAGGCCTGTTCCTGCTGAAACTCCTGTAATATCTCCGACATTTGTAGTATACCCGAAAGAAGTAATACGATCATTAATTGCAGCTGACGTCATTAGAGTAGTATCATTGTCTACAAAGTTTTCGTTACTTGTAGTTAAAGAAGCGCCGGCTATTTCACCAACTGTTAAATTAGTTACATTTAAGGTAACAGAACCAGAACTTCCTCCTCCAGAAAGGCCTGTTCCTGCTGAAACTCCTGTAATATCTCCGACATTTGTAGTATACCCTTGACCTATAACGAAATCATATACGTGATCCGCAGAAGGAATTACTCCTGTTGCTCCATCAGTAACCGCCCCAGTATTTACATTTAAAGTGACAGAGCCAGAACTTCCTCCACCAGTAAGACCAGTACCTGCTGAAACTCCTGTAATATCTCCAACATTTGTAGTATACCCGAAAGAAGTAATACGATCTTCTACAGCGGCGGCGGTCATTACAGCATCGTCAGTATCTGAGAAAGTTTCTCCGCCGATTAACAAAGCACTTGCAGCAAATTGAGAGGGAGTAAGTCCTGACACATTAAGAGTAACTGCTCCAGAATTTCCTCCTCCAGTAAGACCAGTACCTGCCGTAACTCCTGTAATATCAGCAGTAGTAGATATAGTACCGTCTGCAGCAATATTAATATTATTTCCGCCAGTTAAAGCAGCTACTACATTAGCTGTATCTGTTACATCTGCTCCTGTTTCAATGCCGGATAGTTTATTTGTTATATTACTATCAAGAGAAATAGTAGCTTCGGTACCAGAAGCGCTAATTGCAAAGTCTGAAGCAGTAAAGTTCAAAGACTCTGCGTCGGCAATAGATTGAGTTCCGCCTTCTTTTACAACTAAATTTGCTCCTGCTTGGTTAATTGAGTTTTCGTCAATTGTAACTCCTGAAAGAATAAGATTGGACCCATCAAAGAGAATATGCTTACTTGCATTACCGAATACCATCTTACCATTAGTAAGATCCATAAACGCTCCGGTTTCTGTACCTCCAGGCGCATTATCTGCATCAGGGATACTTCCACCTTTCATTGTACCCGCCGTAATATCTCCCAGATCAGCCGAAAGAGCAGAAAGAGTTGCTGTTTGTATATCCGTAGCAGTAATGCTAGTAGCGTCAATAATTGTTGCTACAATAGAATTTGACTTAATATGAGATGATGTAATAGTCGAAGCAGAAATAAGAGAAGATACTACAGAGTTTGCAGTAATCATGTCTGAGTTAATACTATTTGCAGCAATTTGATTTGCGGTAATACTGTTCGCTGCGAGTGTTTCTGTAGTAATACTATTTGCAGCAATCTTATCCGCATTAATACTGTTTGCCGAAATCTTATCAGCAGTAATCGCACTAGTAGCAATGTTATTTTCTGTTACCATCTCTCCTGTGAGAGTAAGAGTTCCTTCTGATTGGTCAAAGAAAATATTAAAGCCAGAGGCATCTCCAAAGAATACATCTCCGTCTGCTTTTAGTAAACTTCCCTTACCGGACGTAGAAGTGCCACTTATGGTAGGTACATTAGCTCCTGCAGCTGCAACACTAAATTCAGATCCTGTAAGAGATAAGTTAGTTCCGTCAAACTTAAAGTTATTTGCCGCTGGATCTCCTACTTGAAACTTATAAGCATTTCCGTCATGACCAAAGAAAAATCCCGGCTGACCTGCACCTATAGATGTAATTCCAGCACTTATAACAGGCGAGCCTGAAGGATTGCTAGGGAATGTTACTCCCCCATCATTAACTGTCACACCATTATCAAGTTCATCAGTAGTAATAGATATAGCATTGCCCGCTACTCCGTTTACTAACGGATGAAAAATAGACTCTACTTTAGTTACTGTTCGTGTGCTAGGGTTTACTGTTTCGATCATATATCGAATCCAGTAGTGCCTACTCTGTGCTCCAGTATTAAGTATCTTATCTGTAAAGGAGTCTCCTTTAGTAGTTCCTATTAATTTTTTAGTTCCAGTAGCTCCTTGAGAACTTCTATATATTTCTATAGTGTGGGAAGCGTCATTATAATTATCAGCATTTGTCCAGTTTAATTCAATTCCTTGTCCTCCATTACTAGAGGCGGTCAAATCTTTTGGAGGTACAGGCTTGATAGGAGGCTTTCCAGGAGTATCTATATTATACTCTGCCACTAAATCGGACGGAGGGGCCTCAATTATATAAGCGCCGTCGTTGTGTTCTTTTGCAACTACATCTACGAGCAAATCATCTCTAACGTTTAAATTTTCAAGTCTAAATAATTTTTTAGTCCAATTAAAGCGATCATAAGTAATTGCAATAATATTTCCTGCCAGTAATAAGTACCCGCGAGGAGCCATAGTAAATGATATATCTAGTCCTGCTCTAGATTCGTCCAGAACTTGCTTAATATTCATTCTTGCATTAAAGTAGTTAGAGATTCCAGGCGCTTCAAAGCTACCTTGGCGCGGAATACCTTTATCTTGTTTTTTATAATTAGAGTTATAAAAAGCAATTGACCTAGGCTCAAAGTTATTAGAAGGATCAATTACTTGTGCATTGACAGAGTTAAAAGTTTTACTAATACCTTTATCTGTTATTTTTATATCCCCAACAATGTCGTCGTCTGTAATAGTTTCGTCAAAACCAAACAAGCTAACATCTTTAGATTTAACTCTTTGATCTAAGAAATACTTACCATTAGCAAAACGTAAAATTGCATTAAACTGGCGAAGCATACTATTAACATTGTCAAACAACGAATTAGAAGTATCAATAGTAGCATTTGTTTGATGTCTAGTAACAAACCGTTGATCTGGAGAATCCCAGCCTACATACTTCCAGTATTTAACATCATCGGAATCATATAAAGTATAGCCAGAAACTACATTGCCATTTGAGTCTATCTGCTTTACAAAGGGGTTTCCTAAATTTGTTTCCAGTGCAGTATCTATAGTTTTAGTTGTAGTAGTACCTACCTCAAGTAAAGAAATAGATATAGAAGCTGCTTGGGATGGCGCTGTAATAGTTCCTGCAGTTGTAACTTGCCCCCAATATCCACGAGTGGTCCAAACAAGCTCATTTAAAAGATACGCTTGAGTTGCTTTCCATTTTCGCCCAAGTTTTCCAATACAATCTGTAAATACTACTTGTTTGTAACTAGTACCATCATAAGTTACTGTACTAATGTTTGCATTAGCGGGAAGAGTACCCTGCCACAATAAAGGCTCAGAAGTATCTGAAGGAAATCTATATTTTTTAGGGGTGTAATTTTCTGCTGTGGTGTCTGGAAAGGTAGTATTACTTGCAAATAGTAAAGTTACGTCTGAAGAAGTATCACAAGAACGTGCTACTTCTCTAAAAGAATTTAAGTCTAAGTCTTTTTCTACGTCTAAACCTTTTCCATATCTCTCACTTGTGAGATAATCTAGTAATTGTATAGCCGGATTTATAGAAACTCTGTAGTCTCCAAACTGTTCTATATCTAAATGGCTTCCTTTTATTCCGTAGCGATATGTTGCACTTCCTAATGTAAATCTATTAGGAACAGCAATACTTAAAGGTAAAATATTGTTTGTATTACAAAAAGTTCTCAAAGAAGATGTTGTAGGCATCTTAATATATATTTTCTGCTCTCGAACATCGTCTTGATTTACTTCTATAGTTAAGCCCGACGCATCCGTAGGATCTAAAGTATCACCGCTATCTTGGGTTATAAATTGTCGAGAAGAAATAGATACACCAGTACCGTTTACAGTACTTGTTCCTGTATTAACTCTTCCTGGATTACCAAACAAACTTTCCATATCTCCCGATATTCCAGAGATAGTATATACCATAGTGGACGTATCTAACCCTTCAAAATCTACTGCAAGAGTTCTAGTTTTACTGTTCGCAGTTATTTGTACGTTCATCGTTGCACCAATTTCTGATGCAATTTTTAAGTGGCTCTGTACGGAAGAGGTTAGAGAAGAGAAATTTAAAGTATACTTATAGTTATATCTAGTTACTTCTTGAGTACCTGTTTGAACAGGTTCTCTACTATTATTAGACCATACAGGCTCATAGGACGTTGTAGTAGTTAAAGTCCTAGATAAAGGTATTGTCAACGATGTAAAATTAAACGGAAACGCTCCTATGTCCTGAGCGCTTGTAGGCGCAACAGGAGCAGCAGGATTATTGGAGTACTCTGGGGATATAAAAGTAATAGTGTTAGACGTACCCGTTTTAGTAGCTGTAAATTTTCCTACGTCTCCATTCGTAACAATAGCAGCTTCAGCACTAGCATTACTAAACTCTCCAAATCTAAGTCTGTACTCACTTACACCAGCAGGATTAGTATAATACCATTTGTCAATTACTTTTGCAGTGCCTGCGGCATTTCCATTTGCTAACGCAATATCAACAGAATCGCCTAACTCTACATAAGTATGTAATCCTTGCGCTATTCTGTATGATCCATCATAATTAAAACAGTTGATAAATTTTCCGCGTACAACAAAAGAAAGCTCAGGAGCTCGCCCATCTTCTGCGTTAATAACATCTCGACTGACAACATATGCAGTATCTAATAGTCTATGATTCGCTGTCCAATAAGTAGTTGAGTCATCTCTGTAATAGTTTTGTTGAACTAAAAAATCTTTACCATTAGCAATTGATAATAGAGTTTGATCCGCTCTTTGATCTTCTTTTCCACAATGAACAGTAATTTGAATATTTTTTGCTTCAGGAAATCTAAAACTTTGACCGTGTAGAATACCTTTACTACCTGTTTTTCTATTAACAAAGCTACCATTTATACCAAATAAGCGTGGAGGTATCCAAGTTACATTAGGGTCTCTCCAGTAGTCTTCATTTGATAAGTCTTCCGTGCTACCCCAACTATCATTTTGCATCAAACTGCCTGAGAATAGACTTTGTCCGTTCAGAACAGTACCATTTTCCATTCTACCCAAACAAGGCACATCATTATCACTTCCTGTTCTTGCTCCAGCATCCGCAGCGTCTCTACAGACCAGACCTTTGTCGTCCATGTATATATCAAAAACACCCCCAATGGGGCCTTCACAAAGAACCTGAGCTTGGAACAAGTCGGTTTGACCAGTTGCAACATTATCGTCACTGTTTGCATCTTGAGTAACTACTACATCTGCAAATACTGGAATAGTATCTACTTTTTGTACTCCATAAACAAGAGGAATGTACTTAGCGTCTAAATTAAGAGATAAATTTAATTCTCTCGTTACTTCGTATTTTTCTTCTTTATACTTTTTACCTCCCAGTAGCCCAGCTAATCCACCTCTCTTTACACTTTTACCTCTAGTTGCAATGTCTGTGTAGCTAGCAATAACATTTAAAGAGGAGTCTGCATGCATAAATCCTAAATCATCAACATATTCAGGACGAATTGCGGCGTCCGGACTAGAAATACCGGAACTATCCAACCCTCTGTGAAATTCATCAGAAGTAATCCTACCATTTACTCTAACAAAGTCTCCCCAATGACTGGTAAGAGACCAATTGATTGTGGCACCTCCTTGAGCTTTATCATTTAAAGTACCTTTTGCAATTATACCTTTAAATAATAGTACAGGATCTCCTATACGTGCTCCCGTTCCAGGGTTAGCAAATACTCTATAAATAGTAACACTTCTATTAATGTAGTTATCAAAACTTACTGCCGAAAAACTAGTATTTCCAGATGCGTCTGTTGTTGCACCTCCTGCTACGAGGGAGTCTACTTGAGGGGCGTCATATTCCACATCGTACAAAGTAGCTGCAGCAATCAATCCAATTGAATATGCCTCTAAGTTTGTAAAATATACAGCTCCATTATTACCACTAAGAGAACTATCTCCTAGTCTGTCAATTCTTGCCTTGAATGAACTTGTACTATTTCTTCGTTTAAAAGTTACTATATCTCCGGGATAAAATCCTGACTTAAACAAATTAACATTCGTATGGATAGTACCAGACGCTCCAGACGCAACAGTAGATTGAAGAGTAACTCCAATAGCTATTGCTTTTTTGCCTAGCTTAGTAGCTGACAAAGTTAAGTTCATATTAGTGGCTTTAGCTTCTGTACTTTCAGGCACTTTTCCTACTTTTAATAGGCCTCCTGGTATATAGTCTTGTCCGTCGTATGAAACAACGTAAGGAGCATCAGTTACATACACGTAGTCCGTAGCCCTTTCAGCTTCAATATCTAGCTGGGAGGGTTTTTCAAACTTTACTAAGTGATAATGAAGTAATGAGTCATTATTAGCAAGTGCATTCTTAATGTTATTATGTATATTTCGTAATGCCATTTTAGGAAAGGGTCTCTTCTAGTTTTACGGAAAAAGAATATAATCCTTTTGCGTCAACGCTGTACTGAATATCAGGACCAACAACAGATACTCTCATTTTAGGAGTACCAAAATTAGCTTGTCGTGTTCCACCAAGTGAATGATCTAATTTTCTTTGTAAGGGAGGAGTTATTGTTACTACGCTTCCGCTTATTTTTGTAATTTTATATGTTTTAACATGAGTAGAATCTTGAGGATCACTTATAGTAAACATATCTGCCACCTCTAAAGAATTAACGTTATTTAATGTAAGCCCTACGCTTCCTGCAGCTACGTCTTCGTTAGTAGGAATACTAATAGTTTTAGTTCCTGCATTGCTATTTCCATACTGAGGCAACTCTACAAAAAATGCTTCTAAGCTAGCTTGTCTTTGTAATAGAAAGGGATAAACTGTATTAAACTGATCTTTTGTAAGGGCATTGTACTTAATATCTGCCGTAAATTTTTGGTACTTATTTATACTTTTAAATGCAAGTCCTGAATTTGATCTATTCATTATAAGAGGTTGCTGAGAAGTCACACTAACAGAAGAAAATCCAGGACCGGCAACAGAACCTGTTCCAGAGTCTGCACCTCCTGGAGTTATAGTATTATTTGGATCTGGTAAAGTATTTTGTACTGGCATTACAACTCCGCTACGTTAACTTCTTCTAAGAAAGTATTGCCTTGTGCATTTGCTGCATCTCGAATCATACTAATTATGTTTCCTCTTTGATTAATTAGTACGTCTTCAACGCCCGCGGCATCAATTGCTGAAATATTAATATTTGCATTTACAGGGGCGGGAGCACTTACATCATCTGCAGGAATAATTCTCCCAGGCTGTTGAGGAACAAACATTTCAGGCCCCTGCTCTCCTACCATAAATGCAGTGTTTCCACCCTCTGCTCTATTTTTATATCCAGTGAATGCGGGAGTAAAACTTTCTGGGCCGCCTACACCCATTCCGCCTCTCATGTAAGCAAGCTCTCCTGCTCCTCCCTGAGACTTTGCCATATCTACACTATTGCTGCGTTCGCCCACAGCGACCTTGCTCGCAGCACTCACTCCGCCGCCTGCTCCGCCATCAAAGCTTTGAGATGAAATAGTTGCAAGTTGCTGTGCACCCATTGCAACAATAAATGCAGCCATTATAGCTCCTGCAACAGGCCCTAGTTGAGCGTAGGCTTGCATTGCTGCTGATGCCGTACTAATAATAGTTTGTGCCATATCTGTTTTCTTCTTTTGCTCAAATGCTTTTCTTTGTTCTTGCTTTTTCTTCTTTTCAAGTTCTTTGATCTTTGCAACACTGGCAGCAGACTTTCCGTCTCTCTTTTTCTCTGCTTCAATTTCTTTATCAAGTGCTCTAATTCGAGTATCGCTTGCTGCTTTCTGAATATTAGCAACAGTACTTATAGCAGAACCAACCGCCAGAAGGCCTGCTTGTATCTTATCAGAAGCAGTAGCTCCATCTGCTCTCATCATTTCAAAAGCTGCTGTAAAAGTAGTGGTCATATTAGCAGCGCCTTCTGCTACTGCTGCCATTAATTCGCCTTCAGGGCCTATCTTTCTAAAGTCAGAAGCTAAATTATCAAGAGTAGTACTTAACTGCCCTGCAGCCAACATATTAATGCTAGCTTGAAGTGCTTTCAGTTCTGCTTTTTTAGCATCTACTGTTTTGGAGTCGGCGTCATCTCCTAGAGCGTCCAACTCTCCTTGTACTTTTGCTAGCTCTGCTCGTTGTCCTTTTAAAAACTCCGCATTACTTGCCGCTTGCGCTGCACCTGCGCCTACTGCAGACCCTGACCGTGCTCCTGCTGACTGGAGAAGGCCTAGTCTTACTTTTAGGCTAAGCAACTTTTCTTGAACAAGCAATAATTCTCGATCTCTAGCAATTTGTTTTGCTCTTTCTGCTGTAACTCCTCGAGTAATTTCAAGATCTAAAGCTGCAAGCTTTACTTTGACTTCGGAAAGACGATTAAACTTAGAAACCATCTCGGCTCCTTCACCCATAGCAAGTTTACTCATTTCCGAAGCTACTCTTAGCATTTGCTGTTCGTGTGCAAGAAGTTGAATTGCGCCTAAATACTCAGTAGCATTAATTCCTTCTCCCATGGATGCATTAAAGTCAGCTATTACTTTAGCGGCAGAAGCTTCGTCGTTAATTGCTCTGAAAGAAGCTGCGGAAGCTTGAGCACTTCTTTGCAGTGCTTCTAACGCGGCGGCGGCACCTATTGCATCTCCTGAAGCTAGCGCATCTGATACCGCAGTGCCTGTTTGAGTAACAGAGGTCTTAAAGGCCATAAAGTTACCAGTAGCATCTCTAGCGGTAATCTCCAAGTCTTGTAAAGCTTTTAAGTTTTTAGGATCTGCTATTGCGGCACTAAATGCTGCAGCAAGCTGAGGACTGATTTGTGTAATATCTCCCAGCTCTTCTCTTAGAGTTTTGAGGGCTTTTATTTGATCTGACTCAGTTAGTACAGTCATCTCACCTATTTTTCTACCATCTGCATCAAGAACATCTCTAGTGGCTCTGATTTTTTCTAAAGTGCCTCCTAGATTAAGAGTTCCCATAGCTTCTGCAACTGCAAAACCTTTTTCGGCGGCGTCTGTTGTTTTCTTTAATCCGGCTTTAATTGCTTCTGCTGACTCGCCCATTGCTTCTGCTTGAGTAGTAAAAGTTTTTAAAGCTTCTGCTGATTTTTTAAGTCTTTGGGCTCTTTTCTCTGTTCCTTCAAAATCGTATTTTTCAGAAAGACTTCTAGCAAGACGAGTTCCTGCTCCTTCAACAGAATCCGCGAATCCCTCAAAGCTTCCTGCCATATTACTTAGCTCTCCCATCACAGGAGCAGCTCCTAACCCGCTGGCCAATTCGCTTTTAAATTTTATAAGTTCTACTCTTTTATCGTCAGGTAAAAATTTATTAAGTTTCTCAATAAGTCCATTAATTCCTCCAATAAAGCCATTTATCAAACTATCCACATTTCCAAGTACAGCTTTAGTAACATCAAAAAAGAAAGTCCTTACAGAAAAACTAGCACTTTTAAACATATTTATAGCTTTATCACCTACTAATAAGACTCCTTTTATTAACTTATCAACATAAGGCATTATGAATCCGAGAATAGCATCTACTGCGGAGCCTATTCTCATAATTATGGAATGAGGAGCATTCATTATCTCTACTACCATTTCTTTTATTAATAAGAATATTCCAATAAAACCTGCCATGTTAAGTGCTTTGCTCATCATTCTACCAGCAAATTTAGCAGATGCCCCAACTACCTTAAGAGACCCTGCTACACCTACTTTAAGAGCGGTACCTAATAGTTTTGCACCAAGAGTAGCTTGCTTCATTACTCGGCCAAAAGTCATGCCAAATGTAACTGCTTGTTTTTCTGTTTGCTTTAAAGACATTCCGACATCTCGAACAAGTGCTATTTTGACACCGGCAAACATGCCTTTTGTTACTTTACCAAACCTTGCATACTCTGCTTCAGCTTCTCGAATACTTCTTTTAATTCTTGCTTTTTCTTGTGGAGTAAGGGCCATTCCATCTTTCATTTTTTTAAGAATTTTACTTTTTTGTGCCTTATCTCCTCCTGCATCTATTACTTTACTAGAGGCTGCTTTTAATGCGCCTTCTCTGGAAGACTTAATTTCTTGGTCTACTTTTTTAATTTGTGAGCCGTAATCTTTGAATTGTTTTTTTGCATTACTAAAACCTTCATCTGTTTTCTTGAAAAAAGAATCAAATCCTCCGCTAAGCTCTTCTAAAGGAATCATTGACTTAGCAATACTAATACCAATCATACCGAATACTGCCACAGCTGCTCCAGTACTTCTGTTTATAATATCAGCTATTGACTGAAAAATAGGCAATACTGCTCCCGTCACATCTTTTACAAGATCTTCAAAAGTTTTTTGTAGTTTTATGAAGGGATTACTAATAGCGTCAACGTCTCCAAAGTTTTCATTTAACTGACGTTGTGTTTCTATTAATACTGCTTGGCTTCGCTGGTATGAAGTAAGTTCTTTTCTGTTTACTCCGATGGCATCGCCATATCTTTTTGTGGCTTCTTCTAGTCGAAGTGTAATACCTAATTCATCAAGCAATTCTGGTTCTGCTTTTGAAGCACCTCGAACTAATCGATCAAAAGAATCTTGAAAATCTCTTCCTAATGCGGTAGAGGCTTTTCGAGCTCCTTCTGCAAGGTCATTTAATTGTTGGGGAGAAAAACCTTTTGCTAAACCAATAGCAGCCGCTTGGCCTGCTTCTTTAAACCCAAGCATACCATCACTAGCATCTCTCAAGCCTTGAGTTAATGCGCCAAGAGCAACACCTGTGTTTTCTGCAAAGGCTACTTGAGATTGCTCAAGCGCCTGTACATCAAAGGCTCGTTTAAAGAAGTTAAAAGCAGCAGAAATAGCAAATACGTTTGCTGCAAGAGTAGCGTATGCAGGCACAAGCATTCCTCGAATACCTTGAGCCTGCTTTGAAAAGTTTTTAGATAAATTAGAAGAATTATTTGCAAGTCCCTGAGCATTTCTATATGCTGTGTTAGAGTTTCTGCTATACTCTTTTGTTTCTTCATTTAACTTTTCTGTGGCGCCTGCTGCTTTTCCTGCTTCAGAAGCTAGAACCGATAAACTTCCGTCATCATCTATTTTAATTTTTAGTTTGACTTCATTTGCCACGGCTTTGTCTCTTTAGTTTTTCATGTTCTTTTTTTATTTGGTCGTTAGATTGCTTTACAGCCCTACCTTCAAACCAATGTAAAATTTGTAAGAAAAACTCCGTATCTTCTATTTGATACAAATCTAAGTAAACATTTAGGTTAGTATAATCTTTACCTACAAACCCTATATCAGGATATACTCTATCTCCTAACATATTAAATGTTGTAATTGCGTCTATAACTATTTCTGGAAAGTCATCTAGGTCTGGAGGAATTTCTTCTTCTATAGGATCCTTCCCTAGTTGATTCATCATCTCGAGATACTTTTCTCGAGTCATTCCTGTATCGCTATTTTGATACAGCTTTTCCAGCCTTTCCAGGCACTTTTCCTTCTCCGAGATCACGAAAGTTCTCTAGGTCAAAGACTACCTCATTGAGCCACGTATCAAATTCCGCAGAATTAGCAACTAATACTTCTGCATTGTCTATGGAATAAGGGACTTCTTCTGAAGCGTCCTTGTCGGTATCAATAAGCATAAGAGTGCTTAAGTGTTCAACTGTTAATCCTTTCCAGTCTTTTACACTACTTTTTGTAAATTCTTTAATAAACTTATCTTCGTCTACGTCTTCCATAAGCTGTCGTGTCTTACGATCGAACTTTTGAGATGTACATCGTTTTCTTAGCGAAGTTAGCTCTTTTCTTGAAAGGTTAGCTACTTCTACAGAAAAGCCTGGTAGTCCAGCAAAATCCATCCAAACAGACTTTGAATCTACCATTAATTTTTTTAGTTCCATTTATTGACCTCCTCAGTCAGTTTCATATTTTAAAATTGAAGCTAGATTAGTGTTTTGTGTTAGCCTCCAATCATAGCCTTGTGTGAAAATACCGCCCTGTGCTATTCTATTTGTATAAGCACAAGTAGCGGGTCCAAAAGAAAATCCTCTAAAGAACGATCCCGTTAGTCCATTTCCTGCTTTTATAGATAGAGCTGTGCCAGTACTAAAAGTCTGTGCAGTAGCTTTATTGCTATCTGTTAAGTATTGAGTTATCGACCCTGCGAGTATTTTTTTAGAAATTGTGAACCCCGACGGGTACATCGTGGTTGCGGAGAAAGCACCATTTACAGTTCTAAATGGAGTCCAGGCTATTTCATTCTGGAGTTCCATTGTTACGCTCACAACATTATCTAATGTACTTCCTGAAACTGAAACATCTACTATGGGAATAATAGGCGTTCTGTTACTTATATTACTAGAGCCTGTAAAACCTGTTACTGCTCTATATAGTTGTGATGCTTCTCCGGTAATCTCTAAACGTAGGGGTCGAGATCGCTCGATAACGAAACTCCCATTTGTTATGACAGACTGACGAAGACGATAGACATCTGCTGGTGTTTTTATGTATAAATCAAATGCTGTTGGCCCTAATAATAAAGAATGTAGTATTGCATAATTAACTTCTTCTATTGCAGGCAGCGAAAGTGTAAATGTTGCAGCATTAGCCTTATTAATAACGCTTGCTTCAAATAAATCGTTTGGAGAATGAATAGTGTTAACAGAGTAACTCTCCTCAGAAAACGTCTGACTAAAAGTAATGTCTGTTACGTGTATTCTGTATTGATTTCCTCCACTAACTACATAAACTTCTGCCTCTTCTTTAAAATTGTAAGTTGGCATGTAATTTACTCTGCTAGAAGCCTTGTTTTCATATTGCTAACTATTGTATTATAGGGTACCCGAGGAAAAATGTCAAGATTTATTTTTTGGAGGAGTAAGAAAAAAGGGGCCGAAGCCCCTTTAAAAGTATTATTGTTATTTTTATACTTTATAAGTAAATGATACTTCGTCTGTATCGTCAATAGTCTCTGGCAATGCCTGGAAGTTAGTTTCTAGTGAGATAACATCTTCAATAGCATGGGTAGGAATTTCTAAGTGAGCTGTAGGGCAGCTAATTTCTAGCCTTCGCCCAGTAGCTCCGCCAATACTAAATGTAAGAGCTACACTATTAGTAACAGTACTAGTCAAAGCACGTAAGTCTTCAAACAAGTCACGAGATGTATTACCACTACCATCTCTTGCAGCACTATTTACAGCTAAGTAACAAGTAAAGTTACCAGAAACAGAGCGAGTGCCTGTTACGTGGCCTACGGGAATGTTTACAAGACCGATTTCTTCTGGAGTAATAAATGTTATATTATTTGAAACAGTTACGTTTCCTCCGGTAAGAGTAAGATCGTATCCTGAATTTAACAATCCACTAGTATTTGTACCATCTACTGTAAGAGTTGTAAGTCGATTACGAATAAACGCGTTTGTATCTAAAATACCTTCGTTTAGTGCATAAGGCGAGGCTGCTTCTGATCCATTTCCTACATCTGTCATTACATATAACCGATGCGAATCATTTGCATCTAGCCATACATCTCCGACAGCCATTGCACTTCCGTCGTGTGTAAGATCGTCATGAGCAGGTAAAGTATTGTCTACATGAGCACTTCCGCTAAAGTCAAGTACTTCTGAACACTGGCCTGACCAAGCAATTGTAGCAATACCATCAATTTCAAAGTCAATACTTGCTTCATTTACAACTGCATCTTTCAACTTCATTACTGTTCGGTTAGCATCTCCAAGTACAAAGTAGATGTTTGCTGTTCCAAGAGTAGAAGAGTTAGAAGCATGGAAAGATACTCGATTTTGAGCTGTAGTATGCGCAGTTACTTTACGTTTTACTTTTCCGCCCGATCCAGTTGCTGCTGCAGAATTTCTTGTAAATACAGTACCGACATTACCATTTGCTGCGCCAATAGCAGTCCAGTTAGTAGTTCCTGCGGTTGTAATTTCGTAGGTCTCTCCCTGAACAAGATCTGCTTGGTCAATTATAGTAGTGTTTTCATAATCATATTTAGCAGTATCATATGCATCCGCACCTGCCATCATAGCCCAAAGAACTTCTTCTACTGCGTGAACCATGTTTGCATCACCGTCTGCATCGCCTGTAGTGGCAGAAGCATTTCCTGCAGATTTAAAGGGACGGACATAAGTTGAGATGGACCACTCACCAGGAGCAAGAGAGTCGTTAAATGCACGCTTACCTCGTCTACTTACACCTCCAGAAGATTCCATTTCTGAAAGAGTAATTTCTGATGAATTGTTACCTTGAGAGAAACTAAAGCCATCGAGTACAGGAACTTCCCAAACCTTGCCGGCGAATTCGATGTAGACTTTAGTATCGCGACTAAAATATAGTTGTGTTGCCATAGTAAATCTCCTATGCAAATATTGAAAGGACTAGGGCGTGAACATTTGTTCGTGCCAGTCGTTTCTAGTATCGAACCTCTATGAGCATTTCTCCTACTCCTAGAGGCTCAAGTACACCTTCATCAGTATCAATACTGACGACTGTGATCTGTTGACAGTTAAACTCATTGTTTTGTTTGTCAAAATATTGTAAATTTGAATTATCTTCGATGACAGTTTCTACGTCTTCCATCAAAGCATTTAAATGATATTGAGCATCTTCTTCATTTACATAACACCTAACTGTAACGCTTAAAAATCTATCCTTATAACCGCCTGCTTGGTATTCTCGTGTTTCTGCACCTGCATTTAAATGGATAGCAGGAAAATCCTCCACTTCATCCCAAAACTTAAGTTGAGGGTGAACATTGTTTGCTACATCTGAAAGAAAAGCCCCAGATCCATCTATGTTTTTTAACTTTTCTGTTAAGGCTTCTACAATATTTGTTCTACGAGAAGTATAAACTCTTGCATTTGTCATTATACTCTCCTAGTATATAATCTAGTAACTACTTGAGATGCAGCAATCTCTCTTATTGAAAAATCAATTAGCTTTCTAGGGTCTCTTGCTACACTAGAAAATCTAGATCCACTAGAAGATTCAAATACTTCATAGGGATCTCGTAAATATGTGTACCCAATACTTGGATGTCCTTTTGCAGTTATTGCTATGTCAGTAGCACGAACACTTCCTGCAAATCTACCTGTTCTGTAATTAAGTGCAGGGGCTCCCATATTTTTAGCTACTACTTTTGGTAGTTGATCGTTTAAAATACCTAGTAGTGAAGTAATATTTACATTACTTTTTTTGCGCTTAGGTGCACCTTTAGCAGCAAGTACAGCCCCTGCAAGCTTTCCTCGCTTTTTAGAGTACGCCGAAGTTTTGCTGCCTTTATTGTTCTTTTTAGACTTATCAGTAACTTTATTTTTTGTTTTTTCTTGAGCCTTCTTTAGTTCAGGATCTAATTTTACATCAGCACCTATAGCCTCTAGTCTATCTGTAAGGGATTTTATGGCTCGTTTTTGCATCTTCTGACGCAAGTTGCTAGATCCTTTTACCTCTGTCCAATCTATATTTTGAGCAGCAGCATCAATAGCATCTACTAAAATATTAAATTCTTCTTTCTCTATAGAAGCTCTTTTATTGTTTTCATCTCTTAAACGAGCACTTACTACAATTCCTGCGCCTGCTTTTACCCCGCCAGAAGAACTTACTATCTGTTCCCAGTTAATAACAATATCAAAAAGTCTATTGTATACTTTTGATTTTGCACTTTTAAATAAGTCAGCCATTCTGCTATCAATTAAAGCTAGTAAATTGTCGCTTGCTACTTGCTTTAACTCATCAAAATCAGTGCCTCTATCTAAAGCAACTGCAACTGCGGCGGCGCCTCCTCCTAAAGTAGCAACTGCGGTACCTTGTGCGCCATGATCAAATTCTGTTTGCTTTGATGCCGCCTCTCTACTATATTTTTCGTCATTTAAGCTTTTAGGAGTTTTTTCACTCGTTATAAAGTCTTCATTAAATCTGTGATAAGTATCTTTAATTGTTTGAAAAGATACACCTAAGTAAACTATATTTACATCTAGTTTTAGCCTGTGCTGTGCAAGTATTCTAACAAAATGCTTTTTTTCTGGTATTTCTGGAAAAGACTTTTTTATACTAACAAAGAAAGCTTTTACGGCAGGTCTATATTTGCCTCTTTCATATGTAGTCAGCTTTCTTCCTATACCTGCTTCAAATCCTTTTACTAATGCAGTTATGCCCTTTCTATCTAAAACTAAACATTGACTAACTTGGGCTGTTTGAAAAACTTTTCGAGAAGCTACAGAAACTATGTTTCTTTCTGCCCTGTCTATATCCTGTAGCAGTTTAAAACTTACTTCTTTTCGTATGCTATTACTGCTCATTTAAAAGTTTTTATACAAGTCTAATACTCGCTTGATGTGATCAGGGAAAGCAACACTATCACGTAAACTTGTAGAGCCTGCGTTTTGTATGCTAGCTCCTCCTAATGTACGTCTTTCTTTGTGCTCATCTTTTAAATAGTACGTAATCAAATCAAATATTGCAAGCTTTAAATCCACAGGAGTTGCTGCATAGCCCGCAGTATACGTAACTTTAACTGAACCAGCTCCTTTAGGCCAGTTTTTATAGGTAGATCCCGTTACATACAGTACACTATCCGTCGCTGTGTCTAGATAATAGTCTGTTGTTGGCACGGTGCTGTAACTTTCTGAAACGGAATCTCTTTTCTGTACAGAAACAATAGCATTAGCAGGACTCTCTGTTAGTTGTACTACATGAGTGTCCCAGTTTATACTAAAAGTTTCTACTTTGTTTGTAGAGTAGTAATCTATCAAAGAATTACCACAATAAGTTTTTACTAATTGACTCACTGCAGGAACTAAAGTTGCAAGACGAAGGTCTTCCTTAGGGCTAGTGATGCCTTCGGCTTCTTTATATTCTGCAAGAGTTACTAAATCTGTCATAATAAGTCAATTAGTAAAAACTTGGGGAGGAGAACCTCCCCAGTTTCTATAGCTTAGTTATTAAGCGTCGGTACGAGCGAGCTTGATAACTGACTTGTCGGTGCTTGTGTCTGCTACGAGCTGGTTAAAGCCGAGAGACTGAGTAGCAACGATAACGTTACGCTGGTTCATTACTTCGTAGTCTTGCTCTACATTCACACCGCGGAGGCGTGGAATAGCAAAGTTACGGACGTTGACCGCGAGACCTACTGAAGCGCCATTAGCTTCTGCAGGGAAGTTGTCAGATACGATTACGGGAGTACCGAAGATCGCACCAACTTGACCAGTAATCTTGGTCGCAACGTCTGAGCCTACGTCTGTAATGTCCGCGAATGCGGCATCAGCAATCAGATCGTAGTATCGAGCCTGTGATACAACGTATACGAGCTCTTCAGGCATCATGCCATACTTACCCATTTGCTTACGAGCGTCAAGGAACTCAGATGCAGTTACTACGAGGTCAACTGAGTTGCCTCCAGCTGCGTCAAGAACGTCAACTTTATTGCTGCCTGCTAGCTTGATAAGACCATCAAATTCGTCTGATCCACCAGTAGCAACGTGGTTAAGAAGTGCATCATCTACAGCACGAGCGTGTGAACGTGCTACAGACTCAACAAGCATAGGCATCAAGTTGATAAGAATCTCTTCGTCAACGTGGTTATCCATCAACGTGGTTGAGATCAAACGATATGCCTTGAGAACTACCTGTGCGGGCTGAGGTGCTGCACCGCCACGAGTTTGCAGGTTGCCAGCTGTAGCAGCGCCAGTCTGGAATGTAGCCAGGCCAGTATCTTGCTGAATTGGCAATACTTGTGCTTGTGAGTTGATCTGAATCTCACGGAACGCACGTGCAAGACGAAGCTCGCGCATGATTTCCTTCTCGATTTGACCAGAAACTTCAGTAGCAATGTTTGGAGCAGCAGAAGCGTAAGTTACGCCAGCTTTCTCGATTACATCACGACCATAAGCAGTGTTCTCAAGACCCTTGCCAGTCATCACACCAAGGAGGTGTGCGTGCATGAACTCTTTGCCCCACTTAGTGACTGTATCACCGTCTGTGCGGTCAGAGAATACTCGCTTAGACTCACGCATCTTAGTAATTTCGTCAGACTTCTCTTCGAGGTCCTTCTTATACTGAAGAATAACTTCGTCCATCTTAGCATCTTTTTCAGCGAGCTTCGCTTCAACGTCAGCGAGCAAACGCTCTGCACCTGACTCGATACCAGTAGTAATTGCTGATTTAACAGACTCAGCTTCTATAGCTTTGGCTGCTTCTACTTCTTCAGCTTCTTTTTGTGCAGCTTCTGCTGCGGCTTTTTCTTCGGCCTGTCGAATTGCAATCTTAGCAGCAGTCTCTTCTGCCACCTTCTTAGCAAAAGCGTCCAGGTCGATTTCGGGAGTTTGTACTTCCGACATTGTCATCTCCTTTTGAACTGACTTTTCAGTTCCATCCGGTGTATCACTAGCTTCAAATGAATCTTCATCCTTAGCCAGAGACTGACCGGCTAGATCTACACTATTAGTGAAAGTTTTTTTGAACTCATTGTACTCTTCAATAGAGTCAAATGACTTCGCCAGAGAGAAAGTAGCTGCTTGGTTACAAGGTACCGATACTACCGATACTTCAAACAACTCAGCGTCCTTAATCTTTAATCCGTCAGTTTCCGATAGGTAATCAGCATCCTTGACTCGGAAACCAACAGAAAATGCTCCAAGGATACCTTCTTTAACTAACTGCGCCACGTGATCGGGAGCAGATTTTGAAATTTTTGCTTTAAGCTCTAGACCGTTTTCAGTGACTTTAAGTCCTGTAGCGCGGCCGATAGGCTTATTGTAATCGTGGTTGAAAAGAATAATTGGGTTCTTTTCAAAATTTTGTAAACCACCTTTTGTCCATGCTTCTGCTGAAATAGTATCTCCAGCGCGGTCAAAGTCAGCGGTACTAGCCATTCCACAAATATGAATGCCATCGTCTGCTTCGTCCAAAGCCTTAAAAGTAGAAGTAAGATTAAATATTTTTTCCATTATTCTTCACTCTTCTTTTCTGCGGTTGCAGGCTTGCTCGGAGCTTTAGGCTTCGGAGCAGGTTTTAGAGCTGGCTTAGGTGCTGGCTCCGGTTTTGGTTCTTCTAATAGATCAGGGTAATTCTTTTTTAGAGCATGAAGTATGTATTTCCATGCCTTAAAACTTCTTTTAACTGAAATAGCGTGTACAGCTTCTCTAGCTCCAACAATTGCAGCATAGTTTTTATACTCAATATCTAAAGGTAATTCAAACTCTTTAAAATGCGCATAAATTGTATCTAGAACTTTTTGCTTTTGACGAACTGCCATTTACTCTTCTCCTTCTTCCTCTACGGGCCTACCGCCCTCATCTGGGTTTGCTGCGCTCCCTGCAATGTTCGCAGGTACTCGCAAATCATCATATCCATCTACTGGGTCAAATCCGAGCGCATCTCGCGCTTCGTTTGGTGAAATAATCCCAGTGTTTACCAGCGCAGAGTAGTATTGTGACTGGTCTCGTAACTCTGGTTGTAGAGCGGGAATATCTGTTATATCTTCGGATACTTCAAACCCAAAATACCTTTCTAGTGCAAAATTCATCTTCCGGATAATAGGAAGAATAGTTTCAAGGTAATACATTCTCATATTTGGGCGAATGTTTGCGTTATTACCTGAGTCCAACATAATTGGAGGAACTCCTAGTGCTTTTAGTACAATTTTTTCATTTTCTGCAATTGCACTTTGAAAGTCTAATTCTTTAAAATTTACATTTGCTACCGAGTCAATTTCAATACCGCCGTCAAGGATAAGAGGCCGTCTTCCGCCTGCATCTGGTCTGTAACGAGCAGTCCAAGATTGAATCATTCTTTCTTTAATTTTTTCTGATAGCGTGTTCGGGGATTTAAGTACTAGACCTGGAACAGCGCCATTTTTAAAGAAGTTATCTTGAAAGTCTCGCATGCTTCTCATAAGTACCATAGTACGAAGAGCAGGCTTCAGGCGCGATACGCCTCGATATATAGAGTAGAATGAGTTGTCCTTTATGTGAATAATCTCACTAGGCTTATAATTTATTATTTCATTAAATGTAAATTTTTCAATGTAAGTGCTATCGCTAGCATGGATATTCATTTTATTTGCGGGTAAGTGGTAAAGGTGTACTCCATCAAAATAAATAAATATATTTCCGTCAATTAAAAAATCAGTAATTAAGTTACGACGAAAAGTGCTAATGTCTTGAAAAGGGTTGGGCTCTTTATTTAATAGTAAATCTACACGTGAACGTTTAATACCTTTTACTACACTTTGCATTCCTTGAACCTGCCCACCTACTGTTAAAGGTATTTCGGCAGCATCATCTACAATTAAGTTTACGCCTCTATTTACAATTTCGAGGTCTTCGTATGCCCGCTCGTAACTTATTGTACGTTCACGAGAGGGATCTATTTTATGGTCATAGTAGGGCTGTGCTGGGTTTAACTTTTCATCGTCAACCTCAGGGGTGCGTCCAATTAATCTGTCATACCATGCCATGTTTTTCTCTTTGAATCTCTACCCAGCGCATTTGCTTTTTAGCTGTCACTAGGGCTGGATTTCTGCCATACAGTCTATGCAGTTCCAAATGATGCTTATGGCAAAGTGTCACTGTGTCGTTGTACAGCTCCGCCCACTTATCTTCTATAAACTCATCTCGCCAAATAGTAATATATTCATCTACGTAGTGATCTGGGCGCTCTTTTTGTTTCTTCTTTAACCACTCCCTTAGTAGTGGTGCTAAAGTGTAAAAGTGGTGAAAATCTAATTGAGTGTCTGATCCACAAATTTCACACTCTGTGCCCTTTTCGTACTTTGATTTCGCGCGATCTCTTATATATTTTACTGGATCTCTTTTGAGCTTTTTCATTTTGAATTATAGCCTCTGTAGGATAAATTGTCAAATACTATTTTTTACAGGTGTCTTTAGAACCCGGTCTGACTTGTTTCAAACGAATATAGTGCGTATCTTAAAGCATCTGCCATGTGGGATGCTCGATTATGTTTTGGCTTTTCTCTAGCTAAATTAGGATTTGGGTCCCATTGGTATTGATCTAAGCAAGATAACACCTCATCACATCTTTGATCAACAAGTAATTTATCATTATCTACTATACCTGCTACATGTGCAATTCCATCAAGTACGGATTTTTTAGCGTTGATGGTGCTAATGTCATAACTTTGTGCAAAGTCAAATCGAGTTTGCTGTGCAGCAGAGTCAATATAAATATAATCAATGTCAAACTTATCAATGTATTCCTGTATTTTAAGAGCATGCTGCTCAGTAGTTTTTTCAGCATCTAAGTACTCCGCTAATATATGGTAAGTTTGCTCATCCCAATCATACGCTATGACGCAAAATGCAGTTGGATCACGATAACCCACATCGAGACCAGCAAATACATCCATGCTAGATATGTCGAGAGCTTCATTATTGGTGACACAAGTCTCATGATTGAAGTTCCATATCTGTCCTTCATAAGTGTTAAAGTCAGCTTCATACTCTTGCCGGAACTCAGCATCGGACATAGATTTTTTAGCTTCCGATATATCCAGTTCAGACATCCTCGGATTATCTTTATAAGTAGCTCGTATAGAGCACCATTCAGGAAACTCATCATTAAATCCTCTGTCGAAGAATTCAGCAAACCAGTTGTTCCTGCCCCGAGGAGTAGAGATAAAAATAGCTTTTGAGTTATCTTTATCTAGAGTAGGTCGAAGAGCTACGTTGAACGCATCACGTCCGTCTGCCAACGCCGCTTCGTCAAATATAATTAAATCGTAACTTCTTCCTACACAGGAATCAACCTGGTTTACAGAACCCATTCGGACTGTAGAGCCGTTGCTCAATTCTATAACTTTGTCTTTTGCATTGTCCTTTGTTACTTCTAAGTCAAAATGTTTTATTAGATTTCTTTGTAAATCAAAAGAAATCTGAGACAGCGAGTAGTTGGGGGACATGATTAGAATGTTAGAACCAGGAACTAGCGATACTAGCTGCCCGATTATGTTTGCGATATATGTTTTGCCTTGTCTTCGCGATACTGCTGCACATACAAAACGATATTTAGGGTTATTAATCGCATTTATAATTGCTACCTGAGAGGGTAAAGGTGTAACGCCTAATAGCTCCAGGTAGGGAGCTACGGCTAACTTAAGAAAGCGTGTCTCAGATTGTAAAAGGTGAAGTTCGTCAGATGCTATATCTAAACGACTAATTTCTATTGTCATTTTATCTTACTCTGATTTTTGATCTTCTATTGTTTTGTCGTTCTGCTCCAGCCAATCTTCGGCGTCAGTACCAACATCATTTTGTGTGGCTTCGCGATAATAAATAATTATTTCTTTTTGCTGTCGAATATATCTACGAAGCTCTTGTAAATTATAGGACATGTTCTCGTAGTCTAAAGGAGTAATTCCGAAAAGTACGTAAGATCCATCCTGTAATTTTTTGAGGCGGGCTACTTGCTCTTCAAAATTTTTCTCTGTAACAACAAAAAATTCAATGTCTTGTAAATTTATAGCTTTAGGTAACGGAGGCTGATAAATTTCCAATGTTTTATATTCAGTAACCGTTTTAATAATTGGTTCTGGTGCTGGTAAGGGTTGCGGCTGTAATATCGAACAGCCTCCAAGCAGTATTAAAGATAAACTAATTAGAATCCGCATTTTCCACCTCTTTACTCGCTTCTTCTATTGCTCGAAACACTTCCTTAGTACCATTATTAATTCTAGGCTGTATAAGCCCTGGTTTTGCTTTTGATAGCTTTGTAAGGTCGTGTCTTTTAAAAATAGATAAGTAGTCGTCCATTTCTTCTTGCATAGCATTGTTCTTTTCGCTAAGCTCTCCGATTACTTTAAGTTGTTTTTGCAAGTTTTGTTCTGATTGAACTCTTGCCTTTTCTGCAGTTTCAAAAGCAATTTCTAATTTTACAGTATTTTCTTTTAAAATTACATTATTCTTTTCTAGCTGCACTATCGCAAGGTCTTTCTGTCCTACAACAGTTGTATGATAGGCGTACCCTGCACCAGCAAGTACAATTACAATAGGCAGCATTTTTAACATTCCAAACATTATGACTCCGTCTTAAATAATGTATATAAACCCCAGGCTAGACCAACCCAAGCTACTATTTTTGCAAGGCCGCCTAATACTAAAAATCCTCCACAAACTGCAGTAAGCATCAAACCGTCTGCAGTGCTGCGTTCGCCCATAAGTTTACTTAGATATTTCATACGTGAGTTCCTCTCTTCTTGTGGCCGTTCCAAGCCACAAAACCTGCTGCTGCTAGTGCCCAATAAGCAAGATAGTTTAACAGCTTGAATCCATTTACTTCGATACAAATATCACGAAAAAGTTTGTCTGCCTCATTCTGAGTCATCTTAGGTGTATGCTCTCCAGAAGCTTCTTTTAAACACGCATACTTATAAGCATAGTCATGAACAAGACCTCCCATAAGTAGTACGCCTGTAGGGGATAACCACATAGCTAAAAACTTAGGCACGGAAGCTCCATCAAACTCAAAGCCTTTAGGAACTACGTAAGATTTCCCTTTTAATTCAAAATGAAAGTCATCACAAATTTCCCACTGACGAACGCCCATCAGCCACATCCAAATTCCTTTAAAGAATCCTTTATCTTTTGTTTGTATTGGAAGAGGTTTCATATGAGGCATTTCAGAATATTTAAACCCTACACGGTGCTCACCTTGTCCGTCAAACTTAGTAAAAATAAAACCAATTACTACAAGTACTGCAAATACTGTCCACTGCCAAAAAGTCATTACTAAATCAAGTAACATTTCCATTATTTTTTACTCCCTACTGCATCTGCGGCGAAAAAGGCCGACACAAGTACTGCGATTGAGGCAAAATAAGTTGGAGCTATATCTGCAATTAAATTTGCCGCTTGGTCTAACGAAAACAAAGATGTTAGAAAGATACCAAAAGGATAAAGAAGTAATCCTCCTAAAGAAAACCATGCCATCTTACGAATTGCATCTCGTTGAGCGTCTTTGTCTTCTAACTCTTTGCGCTTAAACTCTAGATACATTGCTTGCTCTTCTGGAGTAACTTCTCCGTCTCCATTTGTATCTGCTGGGTGAAATCCTTTATCTTCCATATTACCCTCTTAGTTTTGCTATAAGCATCTTGATTGCTACCGTCGTAGGCAGGAATCTCCAAGGATGGAATCTATGTCCCAGCTTTTCCATTTCTTGTTTGGAAACAAACTTTTTGCTCCAATTATCAATATACAATTTATCAAATTTAAGAACCCCATGCCCACCACCGTTCTTAGTAGTTACAAAACAGAGTTTTGCTTTAAAGGTAAACAAGTAGAACCAAAATTTTAACCACGACTTTTCACTAATTAAATAAAGCATTGTAAGTGAGTAGTCTTCACAGTCTCCTTCATAGGGAGGCTTTTTCATCACTTTCCAGTGATCTTTTTTACCATACTGATCAGTATCATAACGATACTTCCAAGTATTATTTAAATGTTTTGTCTCTAAATCAAACACTACCACTTCACCTTATCGGCCCAATAAGCTGCGCTCATTTTACCCTTAGCGATATTCTTCGCATGACGTGCTTTAAAGCTTCTACGCTTTGCTTTCATTGCGGCGCTTTCTCCTGCTTTTGGTTTTCCTGCAGTCTTAGCGCCTTTTTGCCCAAATCGAATCGTTTTGATTTTGTCACCTACCTTTGCTACGACGATGTGGGACTTCTTTGGGTGGCCTGGAGTTCTACGAGGTTTGTTGAACCCTTTTACCCTAGCACGTGCTAATCTTGGATCACGCTTTTTACCTTTTCTTTTTGCCGCCACGTCTCATTCTCCTCTTCGACTTGGTAAATGTTTTTACCATGGTCGGCTTTCCGCCTGGATTACCTGCCGCTCTTTTGCGTCGTATTGCCGATCTCTTTTGAGCCTTTGTCATACGTGCTGCTTTAGATGCAGGAACACATTTAGGATATTTTCCCTTTTTAGATGTCTTACGACCACAAGGTTTATACCCCCCGCCCTTTTTAGGACGGGAAATATCTACCCACTTTTCTTTAAACCACTTAGTTAATCCACCTCTTGGTTTAGCCATTTATTTGCCCATGCGGTACTTACCGCCTTTGGCTTTATAAGTTTTAACCAACCAACCGTTTGCATAAGCAGAGGGGTATACCGCAAATTTTCTTTTAGCTTGAGCTTTTACCCTTGCATATAGTTTTTTATTAGTTGGTACTGGACGCTTTTTAGCAGCCTTTCGCTTACTTCTTCTTTTTACCGCCACGCTTCTTCTTCATGAGTGCCTTTCGCAACGCTGGGGGCAACTTCTTTTGGGCCGCCGTTAATCCGCCCATAGCCTTCTTTTTACCCTTGCCTTTTTTGGCGGGGCGTCCGCGTTTTTTACCGTAAGTTCCTTTACCTGCTGGCATTACTCTTCTCCGTCTTCGGCATCTACCAAAGCTTGCTTAAGTTCATAAGCGGTCATATCACGTACTTCAGGTGTAGGAAGAAGCAATCTTTCCATAAAAGCATGTACTTCATCCCAATCTTCTGCAACAAGACGGGTTTCATTGCTAACAGTTATTCTCCACCCGGCTCCTTTGTTAAAGATTCTTATATCCATTTTTTTCTCCTACGAAAATGCTACCATTAGCAGCCCTATTATTAGTCCTATGTTAAAACCTATAGAACATGCAAAAACAAAGTCTTTTAAATATTTATTATTTTGTCGTGGTTGAAACTCATAATTTATGTGTCGACGCACCCATTAGCCCATGAGTAATGTTACAATTACTCCTGCGAGGAAAACTATAATACTGCCTCCTGATACCATAATTCTATTTTCGATACGCTTTAACCCATCTTCAATATCTGTAAGACGATTAAAAGTCGTTTTCCACCTTTCTTCACACTGAGCCTCATGTTGTGCCATCTCTAGCTCCATGTTTCGTATTCTATTCTCCTGATCCATTTACTAGTTTCTCCATGAGCTTACCGTAGTTGCCTTGACCAAAAGGTAGGGCTGCATCGTTAATCTGAACATTTGTTTGATTACGAATATTAGTTGTTTCGGCTTTAAGTAACTCAGCTTGCGCTTTGATTTCGTCCATACGCATTTTATGAGCCATCTGTAGTAGGTCTGCTAAATCTTTAGAAGAATATACTCCAGTTTCCTGAGCTTCTTCTAGTTTGCTTGCAATCATTTCGTCTAGTACAGTAGCAATATTATTTTTGTTTCGATAGCCCATATCTAAATAGACAGTATCAATATATTTCTTAACTTCTCGCTTGTTGAGCAACTCAACCACTTGATTTTCAGGAACGCCCATGTACTCACACACAGCACGAATATTGCCGTACTGTAGATAACAATTGGCAACTTCCAGTCCCTCAGGGGATATTGTCGTAACTTCTTTTCCCATTTTGCAATTCTACTCCATGCCAGTTGCAAAGTCAAGGTTTATTTTTGGTACCTTAATCCGCTAAGGGGTTGTCTAAAGCTTTTTGTAGTTTATCTTCAAGATCCGTCTCTAGCTTTTCCATATCAGCTTCGATACGATTCTCTACATCACGCATCGTATCTCTTACGTCTTTTTCTGTTTCTCTGGTAAGATCTGACATGTCTCGAAGTCTTTCATCAATCTCGCTTTGAATGTCTTTTACACGAGAAGATGTGGAATCAGAGACTCTTTCTATACGAGTTATATCATCTTTTAAGGAGTTTTTAATATCTCGAGTATAGTCTATTGCTTCGTCTAGTTTTGTTTCGATTACTGCATTTCGTGCTTCAATTACACCTACGTCAATATTCTCTACTATTTCTTTCATGTTCATGTAGTCTGCGTAAAACTCGAAAGCTGCCCAGGAAGCGCCTCCTAAAGTAGAAAGGGCAGTCAAAACAATTGCTGCCTTGCCGCCCTTAAATGTCATTCCTGCAAATTCAAACTCTGCCATTATTCCTCTTTGCTATTTTCGAACTGAAGTCTTCGAAGCTGATTAACTTCTTCTTTCAGTCGCTGTACCTCTAGACGTTCTCTCTCAAGTGCAAGTTGGTATAAAGTATTGCAATTGATACGTTCTTTCGGTTTGTCTAAAGGTATTGTTATGCGAGCATAGACACCTACATCTTTTTGATAGTCTCCAAATACTTGACTACTACTATTGGGACCTATAGTCTCGTATGGTTGTTGCTGTTGGTCCAGAAGTCCTACGACCCCGAACTCTAAATTTGTGCCACCTCCGATTGCATTTGAGCAATCTAAGTCTCCGTGTCTAAATCTATCTGATTGATAGCTAGAAGGAGATTGAGGAAGATTTAAATTTAATGATTGTCCAAACGCTTTTGGAGTAATCATTATTACTAAAATTATTATTACTGCGCTGAAATATTTCACGCAACCTCACTTGATTTTTGAACAAATCTTTGATGATATTACTGTTTTTTGTTTTAAGCCTTTGAGTATCTGAGAACGTGTGCAAATGTATACAGCTTTTCTTGCGTTTAATGAAGACATGTATACATCAATCTTTTGACGTTTTGTATACTGTAGTTTTATTATTTCTGAAGGAAGTGAAAAAAATTCTACTTCTTTCATATCTTTATCGTAGACATTTACTTCATAGTAAAGTACATCTGCTCTACCGTTCCATAAATAAACAGATGTTGTTAGTACGTTTGCTACATATGATTGTTTTAACTCTACATAAGTAGGAGTGAGCTCGTGGGCACTTACGTACCCACTACCCAAACTTAACAGAAGAAAAACAATTCCAAGTCTTAGAGAGGTATACACTCAGCCTCCACGACAGCGTTATAGGTGCCTGCGGGGAGGGACTTGTTACTACCATAGTCTGCTTCAGAAGCAATCGTAAACCAAGTACTTCCTGCAACGGTTAATTCATATTCAGTAACATTGTTATAAGTTACTTTGTTGTCGTCGTAAGCCGACATATCTGTATTAGAAACTTCTGCCACAGATACACTACCGTCCCAAGTTACAACATCATCTAAACTAGGAGCCGTAGAAAATGCATCTGGGTAGCTAATTCTAGCTTTGTAGTATTCTGCACTAATTACATCATATCGAATAATCGGCTTTACTCCACCGTTTGAAGGGTTTGTAGTAAGTAAATTAGGGGTTGGGTTTCCATAGATACCCGCAGTCTCGCTGATAACAATACATTTAGAATCTACTGTACCAATGATTTCTGTATTAGCAGCTGCACCTGTAGCAATTAGACAACCTGCAAGTACAATAACTGGCTTTAACATTTATTTCTCCTGTTGTGCCGAAGCATCTGACCCATATTGAGAGTCTACCATTTGTTGATGTAACACTTGTTGAGCAAAGTTTGCTCGTCTTGCTTTTTGATTATCTTGAATATCTCCGCCATTCAGTATAACCGTTTCTATGTACTCGCCTCCTTCTAGAGGACTATAATAGTCAGTAGGAAGATTTACACTAAATAATGCGAGTGCCATTTTTTCTGCCTCTGCAGAAAGTAGTTCTGGATTGGATCCATCTCCAAGTAAGTTTTCTAGCGCATCTTTTATCTTACTTTCTCTTTGTCTGCGCCTTCTATCTTCTTCCTCTTCTTCGCGATCAATTTGAGCTTGTCTATTTAACTCATCTAAAACAAGTTGGTCTTCTAATGGATCGGAAAAAGGAATTTCAGGTACTTCTACTATTTCTTCGTATCCGGGACAGTTAGGGTCTGCTTGCGGATCAAAACAAGTATCATACTTATATGTATAAATTACGGAGGGATCTTCTACGCTACCTTCGCCATCTATTTGTATAGATCCGTTCCCCCAAAGCTCTCCAAGAGAGTTTGGAATTACAAATGACTTATTAATTGTATTTCCAGGAAGTCCTGACCAATCATCTGCATTTCGAAAAATATATCCATTACCGTCTGCGTATTCGTTCTGTACATATACGATCATGTCAGACTCTGGATCTTTTACAGCAGTATATTGATAAACAAGGCCATTGATCTCTAATCCGGCAAACTGAGGAAGTACATTTGTCATCACCCAGTTAAGCCCTGCTGCGGAAGCATTGTTAGTAGATCCGTATACTTCCTCAGAGTAGGAGTAAGAGGAATAAGATACCAACGCCACCAACGCCAATGAGAGTCTTTTCATCATTCGTAAAATCCTTCTCTTCTTTTTCTTCGGCTTTAGGCTCTGGATTTTCTGCTACTTCCCAAGCCGTTCTTGCTGCATCACCAATTAATCCATCTTTAGGGCAAGGTGTGCCAGCATTTAACATTGCTTCAAATACACGCTGATCTTGACACATGACTGATACTGCTGCAACTTTCATGCCCATGTCGTACAGAGTTTTTGCATTTTTTAACATTTCGCAGTTATCATCTGTAACCTGGGTTCCTGTAGATACACCAAGTATTTGTGTTTGTATTGCTCCCGCTACACCAAAAGTACATAAGTCTGAATTTGATGTATTAATTGTGGGACTAATAGCTGACGGAGGTGGAGACTTTAACGTTGTCGAAGTATTAGATGTTACTGTCGACTCTGTTATAATTGGCTCTATTTCTGTCGTTGTTTCTTGTGCTATTGCTGGAACTGCGAGCAGCATTAACACTAATAGTTTATTTAATTGGGAGACCATTCCTCTACCCTTACAATAGTTGATTTAATTACGTCTTCAAAAGATCCGTCAGGTTTCTCTACAAGTATCCTATCACTAATGCCATTATTGTACTGAGGAGGCATAGTACCGATTACTTCTAGTTCTTTGCCTGTTTTCCAGTGTTTGTAAGTTACTTTTACCATCTGGGTTCTTTTTTCCATTTTCTACAATTATAGATTAACCTAGGTCGAATGTCAAGTAGTATTTTTCTATACCCATACATCAACAATGAGACCAATACGTTTCGGAGCGAGAGAGTACTTTTTCCACCTATAGTACCAAAGCTGGTTCACTAACTAGGTTTTGTTGGCCACGTAACATCTTCAAGTGAAGTTATGTTTCCTATGGTTGAAGGAAAATCTCTTAATTTTGTTCGATATGCTGCCCACTCTGTTTTTTGAGAGTCTGTTAAAGGACTGTCTGCATGTTGAGTCCAATCTGATAACCATAATAAATTAGTTCGCTCAGTGCGTACATCTTCTAATAGCTTTGAAGCCTCCCAGGTCCATTCTTTACCTATCCAAGAAGCATACTTATTTGGACACGGCTCTCTGCTGATAAATACACCTGCATCATAATCCCAGTAGTGGGTACTTAACCACTCTGCTCTATTGTCTATGGGGTAGTAATAGTACTTTATTAATAGTCCATTTTCATCTCTACTATTTTCTTCTGGGTTTGTTCCTTTTGCGGTCCTCATGACCACTACTTCCCCTTCTCCATCAATAAACATTAAATAATGTATATTCATACTGATCCTCCTTCTCCTAAAAACTGTGCTCCAATATTATTTACAGGAGTTTGTCCTCCTCCTCCACCCATGAAGCTAAAAGTAAAATAACCGTTAAAATAAATACCATTTGCGGACGCTTGAGTTGTCGTTGTATGGCTGTTTATATAGTGTACTCCAATCCAAAAACCACTATTAGCACTAGTTCCAAATAAAGTATTGCCAAGCACATACTTACTTGTATCTGTGTCCATAAGATTGTGGGCTCCATTCATACTTTGATTTGGAAAGTAGTTTGTTATTCCAAAGCCCCCGTCTCCGCCATAAAGTCCAGAATCAAAAGCTAAGTCTCCCTCAGAGTTAAAAATCTGTAATCCATAGCCTCCAGAACTTACGGTTAAAGTATTTGCAAATTTACCTCTTACCCAGTCACAAGATATAGCAGACCCACTATTTTCTCTAAATGTAATTGCTTGGTTTTCTCCAAAATTACCTGAAGTTCTATGTAGAGCAATATTATAATTGCCTGAAGTAGCATTTGGTTTAACAAACAAAAACTCTTCTTCTAGATTAATAGAGGTTATACTATTAGAGGTGCCTGCGTCTATTATTACAAAACCTGTGTTTGAGGTCTCACTATCAATTACTACATTATCATTTGCGTTTTTTATTTCTATACCGTACGACATGACTAAAACCTTATGAGAATCGGGGTAATCGTAATACTAGCCCCTGAGTTATTATTGAATCTAAATCCATTACTTAATCTTGTTGTTACTATATTATAAGTTCCGCTAAAGCCAGGAAACACTATATCAGAATTAGCAGTAGTTAATCCTGTCATGTCTTGACTCATCGTGTAAGAACTTCCATTTGCAATAGTTATAGATCCAGGAACATTCATTGCTGTTAAATATCTTGTAGAAGGAGATAGTACTGAAGTAGACCCGTCTGTATCATATACTATCATTCCGTAGTCACTTGTACCTCCTCCTGTGGAAGTTCCTCCACTACCTCCTGTGGCTACTGTAGTTACAGTAAATGTACGAGTACGTGTTCCAACTGTAACGGACGCAACGTGATCAGTGCTATTAGAAGCGGAACTTGTCAAACGAACCGAAAGAGTTTGACCACTTTGAATAGTTGTGCTTGAATTAGAGTAGGCTCCTCCATTTACAGAAATTTGAGGACTTCCTTGACCAGATACACTTACTGAAACATTCCCCGAAATATTGTAAATTGTTTGAGTGTTTGAAGTAATTACTGTACTAAGTACAGCATTTTGAAATGTGGTAAAATTTGAGTACCCTTCTGGAGTAGTATCTTGGTTTGTTCGAGTTACTCTAAAAGTATCATTAGTAGCTGTAAAAGTGCTACCATCTCCTCCCGTGCTTGTAGGCCTTCTCACAAATATTTCATAGTCAGTAAAGCCAGAAGAAGGTAGAGAGCTTGTGAAAGACATAGCCCCATTTCCTACTCTTGTAGCTAAGTTTGTGCTTCCATTGTTTACACGAACTGCGTATGTTTCTCCTGCAGTAGCATTGCTTAGAGTAGTGCTTGCGGAAGTAGCTCCAAAAGATATAGTAGAATTTGTTGCTGATACTGAGGTATCTCCTGTTAAAAATCCAGGAGGAGTAGCACTTACAACATTTGAATTAGTAGAAGAACTTCTTCGTGCTCTAGCATATACTGTAGTGCTTCCTCTTGCAACTGTAAATTGATTACTACTTTGCCAATTTGTAGGAGTATTATTATTTACTGCAAGGGCATACTGTAATGTTCCTCCACTTCCATTTGCTGATAAATTAACAGTTGCAGTAGTGTTTGTGGAGGCAGGGTTGTTAAATGTTATGCTTGAAGCTGTTGGTGCAGTAACACTAGTACCTCCTACAGTACCTTCAATTCTTCCATAGTAAAGAATAGGATTCTTTTGTCCATCACTTCCTGTAAAATTAATAACGTAGCTGCTTCCGCTAAAATTATTAATAGTAATTGTCTGTCCTTGAGTATAACCAGGACTTGTTACACTACAGTTAGTTGCGCTAGCAGCGCTGGTGCTGTGGGGAAACCCTGAGCTAGTGCTGCCTGCATATATAGTAAGATTTATTGTGTCTCCTACTGATACATTTTGAGTGATTGTAGTGCGGCTTGAAAATTGAGTAGAGCTATAAGCAAGCGTTCTAGAATAAGTAGTCATAGTATATACCTTAAATATCCATTATCAGAAATAACATTAGAAAATCGTTGCTTTATTAAAGTAGCGTGACTTGGGTATGCTGGTCTAATAATAACGCTGTCCTTTTCGGGAAATATTTCTTTTATATAATCGAACACGGCTGTGCCTATTGAAGCGTGTGCTCCTGGCGAATCAAATGTATATCCAATAAATAAGCAAGTCTCCATATCATGAAATTGAGTATACTTTAATATTCCGTTTGGATTTTCTATTATCCAATCAAAGTCGAAGGATCTTGATACCAATTCTTCTGCTGTAGTATCTAAATTAGCTGAATCTATTCTCTCTTGTAACCAAGCACTGTCAGTTTTCGAATTATACCTTCGTGCTGTAAGTATTTGATTAATAGGCCGATACATTTTTATTTCCTATAATATTTGCGAAAAATTTATGGCTGGGAGGACACCACATGTTTTTATGGTGTTGTTCATGATCTCCATCTCCTAAAGCCAAAATATAAAGTAACTTAGACATCTTTGAGTGATCTCCGTGAGAATTCACATCTCCTCCGTGAGATACTGCAACGAATACAATTTCAATTATTTTTATATAAGCAATGGGAACCATATACAAGAAAATAAAAGCTTCTATTCCAATAAGAGCCGCTACTATAGGATGTAAAAGAAGCATCCATCCATTTCTGTGTATAAATTGATGAGTTTTATTTCTGATTACTCTTTTTATAGGCTTTTCGTAGTTTGTTAATTCATGGTTCCAAGGCAGCCAAATCTTTTTTCCTAATAGTATGGGGGAATGAGGATCACCTTCTTTGTCTGCGTATTTGTGGTGTGCTTTATGTACTGTTCCCCAAGATATAGGAGATTGTAGCATTGCGTAAAAACTTACCCAAGCTAAAATATTTTCTACAGGTTTTGAAAACTTAAAAGTAGAATGTGTAAAAGTATGGTGCATTCCTACAGAAAAGCCATACATAGCAAAAATAAAACTTACGAATATTCCTGGAAGTGCCCACAATAAATTATAGTCTTGCGTAACCAAGGCCATTAACGTAAAAATAGGCATAAAGTAGCATAAAGTAAAGTACCATCTCATTGGTAAATTATATGACAAATAGCGTAGAAAGTCAAGATATTTTTTTCCCAAGTGGTACGTGAAAGGGAGCGCGCGCGATAGCACATTTGTCAAGGTCTGTCAACCCCCCTGTTATATTATTTTATTATATGCTTATGCAAAAATATTATTAGACAAGCATAAATTTTTATGAGACAATGCTTGCATCAACTAGGGAGGCTATGCCATGCCACTATTTACATTCACTTGCTTATCTCTGCTCTTTATGGTAGGCGCGATCGCGGCCACATTGTCAACTATGATGGGCGATTATGTTGGCACGATCTTTGCTTTATTTTGCATGGGTGCGATCGCATACGCCATGAAAATAATTTCAAATTTTTTGCGATAGGGGCTTGACAATGCCCACGTTATTTGAGAGAATCTTTCCATGGTTTGGCAATACCGCCAAGCCTACAACTAAAAAGGTAAATGCTATGTCAAAATACACTAACCCCATGATTGACGCGGTTCGCTCTGCGGCTCCTCTCAATCTAGCCAAGGCTCACGATCTAGCCAACAGCGATCTATTCGCTAAGGCTGACGTTGGCTATCGTTCAATCATCGCTAAGGCTAAAAGCCTCGGCGTTGAATATGTCAAGGCCGCACCTGCGGCAAAGGCTCAACGCGAGCAACAGCCTACCAAGGCGCACTATCTCGCGCAGATCCGCAAATCTCTGGCACTGCCAGAACGTGAAGGCGATCTGACCAAAGCTGAATTGGTCAACGTCTTGGAGTCGATCGGGTGATCGGCTTCATCTCTTGGACTGGGGCGGCCTTAATGGTCGCCGCATCCTTCAACATGGCCACCGATCTTGGGCCGATGTTAGCCGTCGCGGGTCTGCTAATGCTGACCATTCAGAGCGTGATTAATCACACTCACAATTTGACAGCTCTCAACATTTGCTCTATACTTGGCTTTCTTTATTCACTTTTAGGAGCATAACAAATGCGCTATATCTTCGACCTAGATCACACTGTGATCGACAGCTCTCACCGCCAGCTCACCAAGGCTGATGGTTCACTCGATCTCGAGCATTGGATCGCTAACAATACACGCGAGAAAATCATGGGCGATTCGCTCTTGCCTCTCGCTGACCAATGGCGCAAGGCGCAAGCCAAGGGCGCGGAAATTGTGATCTGCACAGCTCGCGTGATTGGCGAGCATGATCTGGAATTCCTCGCAAAGCATGGCCTCGTATATGATGCAATGCTATCGCGTCCGATGGGCGCGGACACTCCCGATGATTTGCTCAAATGGGTGGCACTCCGCCAATACGCGCAAAGCATCGGCAAATCTTGGAAAAATTTCTGCGCTTTTTCGCTTATGTTTGACGATAACGAGCGCGTGATTTCAACGCTTGCATCGAAAGGCGTTCGGGTTTATAATGCAATCTCAATCAATGAAAGGCTATCGGCATGATTAACAAAAAAACCATCCTTACTCTCGACACCGAAACGGTCGGCCTTGAGGGTCACGTTTACGATGTGGGCTATATCATCCACGACAAGCGCGGCAATATTGCGCTTGAGCGCAACTGGCTCGTTGAGGAAAATTTCACCGATCCACAGAAAATGATGGGCGCGTTTTATGCGGGCAAGCATTTCACCCACTACGCTCGAATGCTTCAAGATCAGGAAATTACCCTCAAACCTTGGGCTGAGATTGTCGAGCAAATGAACGCGGATATTGAGGCGCATTCTGTCGATATTATCGCGGCGTACAATGCCGGTTTTGATTTTCGCGTCATGGCGCAAACTCAAGCATCGCTAGGATATGAGGGCAAGGTTTTGAATTCTGCGCTCGAGATTCTCGACATTTGGCAATTCGCTTGCGAGACTAAACTAAGCCAAAAAGCCTATGCGACAATCGCTCGCTCTATGGGTTGGGTCTCACCGGCTGGCAATATCAAGACTGGCGCGGAATTCGCGCATCGCTACTGCTCTGGTGATTATTCCTTTATTGAGGATCACACCGCTTTGAGCGATGCGCGAATCGAGGTCGCGATTCTGGCTCAATGCTTCGCGCAGAAAAAGCCGATCCCATACGGCAAAATCAACGGCGCACCTTGGCGGATCGTCAACAAAAACGCGGGCGATGATGCCCACATTCACGGGAGTAAGGTCGCATGAAAGCATTAAGAGAACAACAAGCGCGACTAAATGCAATCCTCGACGGTTTCGGCCATCGAGGGGTTGCGGTAATTCTTGAAGGGCGCGACACTGCCGGAAAATCTAGCACGATTCGTGAGGTCACGCATTATTTGAATCCGGCGCTTTATTCGGTTCACCTATCGCGCAAGCCTAGCAAATCCACCATGAAAAAATGGCTAGGCTATTGGTCTGGGCGAATGCCAGCTTGCAACCAGATCGTTTTTTATGATCGCTCATGGTACAGCCGCGCAATGGTTCAACGCCTCAATAATTGGTGCTCTGAGACTCAATACCAGAATTTTCTGGAACGCCACAAAGCATGGGAAGAATCGCAAGGCGTGCACATGGTCAAATTCTGGCTATCAATTGACGAAAACGAGCAACGCGCACGAATCGAAAACCGCAAAACGTCACCGCTGACCTATTGGAAATTTTCAGAGAATGACGAAAATGCGCTCTCATATTATGACCGCATGACGATTTTAAAAGAGCGCGTTATTGATTGCGACTGGAACGTGATTGACTACAATGATAAGGATTCAGGAATTCTCGATCTTACTACTAAACTTTGCGACATACTGGAGGCGAAAAAATGTTAAAAGAAATATTGGAAGCCAGAAAAAAGGCAGAACGTGATTTTTGGGAAGCGCATCGCGTAGCATGGGAACGGGTACAACAGGAGGCCAAAAAATGAGATTTTTAGCGGCGGCATACGTGGTTTATTCGATTGCAACTGATTTGATAATTTGGGGGGGCGCTTTATATTATTTTTTGAAAACATTTTTCTAAGGCAAGAATCGTGCCAACTTTGGGATGTTCCACGTGGAACACTCTCGCCAAAAATTTCTTGAAAAAATGCTTGACTTCTTGAAATTTTTGGCGCGGGGGCGCCAGTGGTAGTGCGACGACGATTTTTTTGTGGGTACCTCGCGCCATTATAAGTGCAAGAGCGATATTTGTCAAGTCTTTTTTGCGGGTGTGGACCAAATTATTTCCGATTGCAATGGTCATTTTGGCGCGCGGGCGCCGATTATACAGTAGTAGTGCGACGATGTCAAGTACTTTTTACGGGAAAGGTGCAAATTAATCAAAACAGCAGTCTCCCCGCGGCGCCAATTATACAGTATTTGATCTAATTTGTCAAGTACTTTTTGCACCCGAACACAATTTATTTTGATTGACAAGTCTCTGCGGGGACGGTATAATTAGTGCAAATTTGGGAAAACCCCGGAACGGGTGCGCAAAATTAGTATAATTTTGGCAAATTCACGAAAATAAAACTTGACAGAAAAACCCCGTGCACGGCCCCCCGGAGTTAGGTTGCGTTGGCTTTATGACCAATTCCGGAAAATTAATTCTTGACACAACGAACTCTTTGGTAGTATAATATATATATTCAAGTGAGGGAAAGTATGTTAAAAATACGAGTAAAAGCTAAACGCTGGTGGCACCCAGATGTTGTAGAAGAAGTAAGAGAAGCCGCTAGATGGGCTTGTGAGTACCATGACTTGAATGTAAGTCCTGTACCTATACACATTAAATTGTGTGGGCCTAGTAGTATCTATGGCGATAGTATTGACTTAGACCACAAAATTGTGGTAAGATTGTTTGCGTGTGAAGAGTGGCTGCCTACTCTGTTTCATGAGATGACGCACGCGTACCAGTATGTCTATGGCAGACTACAATTAGAGATGCAACACGCATACTGGTTAGGTACACTGCTAGTACGAGATGATTTTGAGTATCAGCAGGAACCGTGGGAAGTAGAAGCGCGAACTTTAGAAGACCAAATGACAAAAGAGTTCTTGACTTTATCATCTTAACCTTCTATAATATCTACATTGATTGAGAGAACACACACAAATTTTCGGGAGAACATTATTATGAGCGACGTAACTGCGAAAGCATCACCAAACTACACTGACGAAATGCTGACTGTCATGCGTGACGAGTATTTGGTCGAACCTACACGAGAAACTGTTGAGTCACTGGCAATTCAGTTTGGCAAGACACCTCGTAGTATCATTGCAAAACTATCTGCAATGGACATTTACCAAAAGCCTGAGCGAGTAACAAAGCGAGGAGAGCCTGTTATTCTAAAAGCAGAGCTGATTGCTAAAGTACAGAATGCTGTAGGCCGTGAACTACCTTCTCTGGCTAAAATGACAAAGCCAGACCTTAGCCAACTCATTGAAGCGTTGGTAGGCTAAATGACAGACATGACTGTAACTTTTAGGAACACACTGGAAAAGGATGCGGAATCAGTAGCATTTGCAATTGAGGTGGCAATGCGTGAAGCACGTAGTTGCCCCGCTCCGATTCTTCATATGAACGCGGACGGTCTCGTAATTGAGTATAACTCAGCAAGTACTGGAGCTAAAATATTTGAAAAAATTAGTAGACTTCAGACAAATAATTCTTGACTTTTAGTTCAAAAACGTAATATAATATTCATTCAGTCGAGAGAAGTAAGCAGACCACCATCACCGCTGAAACCTCGACCTGACGGCAAAACTGCACACTGTCGTAATTGCCTCTAGTAGCAGTCGGGCCTATACCCTCGATAGCGTGTATAGCGTGAAGGTTAGCCAGTCTCGGAATAATGGCTATGGACGGTTTGTGGATACTGGCAAGGTTGGGGCCACCACACTTTTTATGAGGAAGCCAGGGACGCATCTTAGAAATGCGATAAGGCAGTAAAGATCCCAGCGAAGACCTGTCTGGAGCCTCACCATTTTGTTACTGACATAGCAAAACTTTATGCCCTCTTCGGAGGGCTTTTTTATACCCCCTCTCCTCTAAAAAATTACTTGACAAATTTTCTCTGAACCTGTATAATAATACATTATATGGAGGAAATGTACATGAAAAAAGTAATTGAATTTCCGCAAGATCGTAGCCTCCTTAACCAACTTACTAAAAGCACGGAAGAGCTTATTGAACTGCATGAAGCAATGGAAAAAGGCTACAGTTTATTACATACGTTAGAAACCCAAATCGAAGAGAAAGAAGCAAGTTATAATTCTACACTGCTTAGGTATGTAAGAGCAGTTGGAGTAGAGAATGTACCAATAGGACTTCTAGACTTTGCTTCAGATCATCTAATCATAGATGTAGAATCAGGAGAGATTCGCTATGAACCGCCAGAAGAGACGTAACCCCGTTGCGAAGTTTGCTCACAAATTTAATAAAGCGGGAGTACATAAAAGTAAAAAAACCTACAGTAGAAAGGAGAAGCACAGGAATGTCGAACTATACTGAAGAAATGACGCTACTGTTAGTGGGAGCTTATCAAGATAAGCCAACACCTGCTACAGTGGAAGAGCTAGCAGAAAAGTTAGGTAGAAGTAAGAAATCTATAATTGGAAAGCTATCACGCGAAGGCGTATACCGGAGAGAAGTGTATGTTACGAAGACTGGGGAAAGCCCTATCACGAAAGTGGAAATCGTTAATAGTATCGCTGAGAGCCTTGGAGTTGAGACTACGGATCTCGCTGGTTTGGAGAAAAGTCCAAAAGCGGCGCTTAGAAATCTTGAAAAAGCAGTAGCGGGGTTAGAGCAAGTTAATAATTACCCTGGAGGTTTAGGCTAATGTGTGGAGGAGTGTATGAAGAGGAATTTGAGATGAGAGGACCAAGTACAAAGTTTAAATATGAAGCGGGGTTTCAGCAGGCTCTCATGATCTGTCTAAACCATTTAGAAGCAAAAGAGTGGGCAGCAGACTCGAGTACTAAAACAATTACGTTCTCGAGTACAAAAGCAGAAGAGAAGTATTCAATAATCGTAACGGGGTTGAAAGAGTGGAACAATACTAACCCGTTCTTAGCAAGCTAGTATGAAGTCTAGGCTTAATCACGATGCCTGTGGGAATAATTTTGGAAGATCTATGGACAATTCCGGACAAAGTAATACAAAACCGCCGTTGAAAAAACGCGAATTGCGGAAAATTTGGACGTATTATTTGATTAAAAAAGTGGGATTTTTACTTAGAATTAGAAGTAATTGAAGCAGACCCGTTATGAATTATTTGATTATCCGGGTCCTTAGCGTGTTGGTACAATTATCACATGATTTGTACATTATTAGAATGAAATGTAGCGTGGTTATCTCTGACTTAGCAAATCTTGTAGATACCCCGTGTATGCATCACTCTTTCGCAGGAGCTTCAGAGGATGCTTATGCACAGAATAGCTACATTATGCTTCGTCAGATGTTAGTTTGTGATAAGAAGTAGTAGACCATATTGTCTATCAATTTTGATATATTATACCACGACTTTTGGCATATGTAAAGAATTATTTTTGCCACCTATCGTAGAAACGGAAAATTGTATGGAAATTTATAACATAACCCTATATGCAGCTATCGTATTGATTCTTGCTATATGGGTAATCATTAAAGAAGGAGATGACTGATGTTAGAAGATATTTTTATTATTTTTGTCGCTACAGTAATCACTGTAGTAGGATTTTGGGTAAACCTTGAAGCAGCAAAGATGCACGATGAACGTCGAAAGAATGAACGTGCAGGAACTCACGATTATTATGGAAACCGAATAAAATGAACTTACCAGTAATAGAAGTAGTAAACATTGTAGAACATGAAGATGGATCTGCAAATGTAGAATTAGAATTGGATGCTGAAGCTGTAAGGCTGTTAATGCAAGAAGGCTTTGTATCTATTCTTGCAGCTCACATCGAAGAACAGGAGCGTAAAAAGAAATGAGCTGGAACTTTCGTTTAGTAAGAGAAGATGACATCATCTCTCTTCGAGAAGTGTACTACGATGATGTGGGCAATCCAGAGATGGTAACCACAGGTGAAGTAAAGATCTACGCTGAACTCGGAGAAGATGTAGTTTGGTACCAAGAGCATATGTCAAAAGGCATTATGAAACCAGTGCTCGACTACCCTTTCACAGGACCGCAGCAGATGGAGTTGTCCTTTGAATAGAATAACAGGAACAAAGTTAGGAATCGCTGTAATACTTATTTATTTTGTATTACAGTGTACTCAAGTAAATGCACCAACACATGATTATTTTGATAATGTAAGCACAGAGAAAGCGGAGAGAACCGTATGAAAGGAAAAGGAGACCCGATGGTTCGGGCAGATGGAAGAACAAAGCCAGACAGAGAGTGGTATCCAGAAGATTTTGATTGGTACCTCAAGTGGGTAGCAAGTGTTATTGTTCTCTGTAGCTTGGCAATGAGAGCAGCTGGGCCAGAGTATCGTATGTTAGATATTTACTTTGGCTGGGTAGGTATTGCGTTGTGGATCTGGGTATCAATTATCTGGAGAGACCGAGCATTGATTATGCTCAATGTAGTAAGCTGGTTTATGCTAACAGTTGCTATTCTAAAGGAGTGGTAGAGTGAAGCACCTTGAGGATATAAACGAAACATACTTGGAACATCTGTGGTTTGCAGTGTCAGTAGCATTCGTATTTATAGTACACGGATTACTTCCCTGGGTGTGGAAGACGAAAGGCACGGATATGATACGTGTAAAAGAGATAGAAAGACAAAAAAATAAAGGGGCTTAAGTGCCCCTTTTTTATTATCCTTCTTTTTCCAAGTTCCAAACAGCTATATTTTTCTTCTTATTTGTTCGTGGGAATCGTTGTACCCACAAATGTCCGTTTTTCTCTGCATCTTGAAAAATCATAGCAGTAATAAAGAAAGCCCCTACTACAAGTAGGTGTCCTCCTACACTGTAAATACCATAATAAATAGTATATCCAGCCCATAATGTGAATACTGCCGACCACATTACTGATAAATAAAACATCAGTATAAATTGTGTAAATGCATTAGGAATATGTCTTAAGGGATTAACTTTCAGACTGAAAAAGAAATTGTATAAATCATATATTGCAAACCCAATTTTTTTAATCATATCTTTTCCACCTTTCTAAAGTTTCTTTGTGAATAGCCTTATGTGAATAATACATTGTAATTCCACCAAATACCATAGGGCATAAAAAGACGGCAAGTATACCAAGTAACCCTATCATACTTCTGCTATATTGTGGCTACGTACCACAGTCTCAATTAGTGCACCTTGCTTATCATAAGTTGTAACAGTTACGGTTTGCTGGTCGTGTACTACTCTCACAGTAGTCTTTTGATATTCCATAACTGGTAAATTATACTTAACAGGATATATTGCATTAATTTCCATCTTTAGACATTCCTAGTACATAGCTTAAATCAGGCTCAAAGAAGTTGGGTCCTTTTAGTACTTTTCCATCTTCTCTTTTTAGTGGACGACCATCTTCATCCAATTTACTCATATTACTGGAGTGCACCTCCTGGTAGCATGCATCTAGATCCAGGCCAAATGCGTGGCCGGCTCCATAGATTACATACAGTAAATCAGTAAGTGCATCTGCTACAGCGACCATATCTTTTTGGTCTATAGCTTCTTCCAGCTCTTGGTATTCTTCTCGAATTAATTCAAGTCGCAGTTCCCTTGTAGAGAAGTCTGGCCACATAGGTATATCGCGTACCTGCTGGCCAAATGCCTCCATGAAATCCCCTGCAAGCTCGAAGTTAGTACCTACGTGCTGTATCATTGTTTTTCCTTTTATTTCTGCCAATAGCAGCTTTCTTTGCTATTCTGCGTTTCTCGGAGGGAGTAGTATAAAACTCCCGTTGTCTTACTTCCCAAAGTGTATCAGCACATTTCTTTTTAAATACTCGTAGTGCTGCTTCAACATTGTTATTCCGTACCCTTACTTTCGGCATTCGTTACCTTTTTCCTAAGCATAGGAGGTAGCCCCCATACTGTCTGTGCCTCGGCTTTGTGACCAGCAGCATCAATAACGAGCATTACTCTTTTGCCCTTTAACCATGCTTCCTGTTGGTTTCTTAACCGTTGCATTGGGGTAAGCATTCGTACGCCGATACTGCTTCTACGAAGCCCTTGGCTGGTTTTGTTTGACTTACCCATTCTTTTTTTCTTGGCCATTCTATTTTCTCCTTAATTAAATGTCCAACCGCGTTTTCTTAGATAGTGTACCTGTTTGCGTATAGAGTTTTCCGTCCTGTGTGGAAGAAGGTCTAGTATACGTTTCATAGACGTTTTTCCATAATGTTCCTTGAGGAACTTACGTTCTTCATGACTCCACGGTTGCTTCTGGTAATCTTTCATACTATGTATTATACTGAAAGAACGAACAAATGTCAAGAAGTATTTTTACAAGGTGCATAGAAAAATACTTCTTGACATTATCTGCCTTTTATAGTATAATTTACGCATCGACAAAAAGTATGGGAGAAACCTAAGTGATTGAATTATTTACAGCTACTACTATCTTTGCAGTTTGCATGATTGGTTGTGCATTGACCTCCTTTCACTTAGGAAGACAAGAAGGTATTGAAAACACCGTACAATATCTCATCGACGAAGGCGTACTTGAAGTCGACGACGAATACTAGGCAACGAGTCCGCCTTAAGTGACTCACATTAAAAATCGGGTATCGAAAGAACCCAAGCGTACCGAAAGGACGCAATTCATAAAAGGAGATACTTTATGACTACTAAGTTAGCAGTGGCTGACCTACACAAGTTTTTGTTAGGTTTTGACCGATTCATGGACACAAACGTTTTTGCACCACAAGTAGATGGTGGATACCCTCGCTACAATGTTCTCAGAGTCGGAGAAAACGGATTCAGAGTGGAGCTAGCAGTTCCAGGATGGAACAAGAGCGATATTGACATCAGCCTACATAAAGGTGTACTTACCGTAATTGGTAGAATTAAGCAAGAAGTTAATGAAAACGAAGCCTATATCTATAAAGGATTAAGTGGCAAGTGTTTCACACGGACGTTCGGTGTGAGCGAACACGTTCAGATTGATCGTGCTTACATGGAACGAGGCCTGCTATGTATAGATCTGCATGAAGAGCTCCCGACTGAGTTGCAACCAGTAAAGGTTACAATTTCATGAGGAGACATAAGTGGATAGTTTTAAACTATCAGTGTGGGTTATAATAGGTCTATTGACCGCATCAATTACCACTCCATCACTTGCTTTAGCAGACGAACACGCCGAGAAAGACGAAGGTGGTGCTCGTAGACCAGAGAGACCGATGGAAGAAGTAATAGTAGTAGGATCTCGTGAGACTATGGAAACAATATCATTCAGGGCTGGATTATCAGACATCATTCTTATACATGAGTACAATAAGGAAGATGATACCTGGGAGTTAGTTTCTTTACGAGACATACGAAGAGGCACAACTAAAGCTATTACACACTAAAACCAGTAGCGGGGTCGCAAGGCCTCGCTCTTTTTAAAACAAATTATGGCATATTCCGATAAAGTATTAGATCACTATGAAAATCCTCGTAATGTAGGACGATTGTCTGATGACGACGAAAGTGTAGGTACTGGTATGGTTGGTGCTCCAGCGTGTGGAGATGTCATGCGCCTTCAGATAAAAGTAGAAGAAGGTATAATAAAAGACGCAAAGTTTAAAACATACGGCTGTGGAAGTGCAATAGCTTCTTCTTCTTTGCTCACAGAGTGGGTAAAAGGAAAGAATCTGTACGAAGCAGAGAGTATAAAAAATACCGAGATAGCAGAAGAGCTTGCACTACCCCCAGTGAAAATTCACTGCAGCGTACTCGCTGAAGATGCTATCAAAGCCGCAGTAGCGGATTATAGGAATAAACATGAATAGAGAAGCAGTTTACGAACAGCTAAAAATTGATGAAGGTGTAGAGTATAAGTTATACTTAGATCATCTTGGGTACAAAACTTTTGGAGTGGGGCATCTAGTACTTGATACAGATCCGGAGCGAAACTACGACGTAGGCGAGCCTGTATCAGTAGAGAGAGTACAAGAGTGCTTTGACTACGATCTTGACTTAGCTGTGAGTGAGTGCGTCGCTCTATATGACGAAGATGTATGGGAAGGATTCCCAGGAGAAGTACAAGAAATTCTAGTAAACATGATGTTTAACATGGGACGTACTAGACTTTCTAAATTTAAGAATTTCACAGCAGCTTTGAAAGAAGGTGACTGGAAGCGTGCAGCAGTAGAAGGACGAGACTCCTTGTGGCACAAGCAGGTTACTAATAGAGCTGAAAGATTAATGGTTAGAATGGAGAATGTATAAGTATGGCAATTTATTGCACAGATGCTGAGCGTCGACAGTATGAAGAAATTGGATACTGGCGCTCATTACCAGAACTAATTCCATCCGTAGTATTTCATCGTCGCAGACTAAACCCTGCAAAAAACTACGAATGGCTACAGTCAACATCGTTTGACTTGTTTGCTCGTAAGAGAATTTTAGTATTCTCTCTACCAGGAGCATTCACCCCCACTTGTTCAACCTATCAGCTACCTGACTTTGAGCAGTTAGCCCCCGAGTTCTATGCAGAAGGCATAGATCATATCTTCTGCGTTACTGTAAACGATGCTTTTGTTTGCAACGCGTGGGCAGATAAGAATGATCTTGCAGATGTAATTGTTCTTCCAGATGGAAGTGGCAAATTTACTGAAGGAATGCAAATGCTCGTGGACAAAGACAATATAGGCTTTGGACGCCGGTCTTGGCGATATGCTGCTGTTATCGACAACGGCAAAATTACAGACTGGTTCATTGAAGAAGGAAAAGAGGATAATCATCCTGACGATCCTTATCTGTACACAGCACCTGACTTTGTACTTGGTAAGCTACGAGAGAGCAAATAACTCTTGACAATATTTACTAATGGCAGTATAATACTACCATGAATAAAGAAAAAGTACTTATTATTACAATGGAAGAATGTGGTGAGCTTACCCGTGCTTGCTCTAAGATTTTGCGGCATGGGTATGTTCAGCAGAAGCACATCAACAATCTACACGAAGAATTAGGAGATGTAGTCGCAATGACACGTCTAGTACAAGAAGCCTTCGATATAGATGATGATGTGCTTGAATTGCACGTATGGAATCGAAACCTAAAAATGAAGGCTAAAGAGTATAGATGAATCTATTCAATCTAGATACAGATCTTGATGTGTGTGCTGAATATCATGTGGACAAGCACGTAAACAAAATGATACTCGAAGCAGCACAGATTTGTTGTACTGTTATCTGGGTAGACACACTTTTAGGTTTTATACCTCGTGCTCTTGAGAAAGATGAAGCAGCAGTACTTAACGAATATAAAAAACTTGAGAAACCTCTCAAGCCAGAAGAGCGTAAACTAACTCCCTATCTTGGTATGATGTACAACCACCCTAGCACAATCTGGGCAAGATCATCCTTAGATAACTATGAGTGGACTTTTTGCTATGCTCATGCACTAGCAGAGGAGTACAGGTACAGATATGGAAAAGAGCACAAATCTTTTTGGCAGGTCGTTAACAAACTACCTGACCCGACACGACTTGAGCGCGTGGGGCTTACACCATTTGCCATGGCGATGCCCGATGTACTCAAGGACGAGACTGACCCTATACAGTCTTACCGTAATTACTATATGCTTGACAAGGCTACTTTTGCCAGTTGGACAGGCAGAGATAAACCCTCTTGGTGGGATGAGGATTTGGCAGACTACGAACAACGAATCACGAGGAAGTAGATGGACTTAGTACAAAAAGCAAACAGTCTACTTGAAGATGAAGTATTTGATTTTGAAATACTGGGATTCGTTTCTAGTAGTGGAAAAGTATATAAACTAAAGACAGATACTAAAGTATTGTCTGCTCTTTTTGAGATACTTTCGGAAGAGTTTGTAGATAAGTTAAGTGGCGAGCATGAAGTAGTACAGCCAGAAAAGCAAAACTACTACCCTGACTTTACAATAAAAACTCCTGAAGGAAATATAGCGATAGATGTAAAAACTACCTATAAGCAAAGAACAAACGGCTTTACGTTAGGTAGTTATACTTCTTTTATAAGAAACAATACAAAAAACATTGTGTATCCCTACGATACATATAACAAGCATTATGTACTAGGTTTTATATATGAGCGTGATCCTAGTGGTAGTACTCCATATAAAAATGTAGAAGTATTTTTTCAAGAGAAGTGGAAGATCGCAGGCAAACGTCCTGGGTCTGGAAACACAAAGAATATAGGAAGTATAAAAGGAAACATAGACACTTTTAAAAATCCTGAACCAGCGTTTAACTCTCACGAAGAGTTTGAAGATTATTGGAGAAACTATGAGTAAAGTTAATTTAGTAGGGCTAACAAAGCCTAGTGGTATTACAGGATGTAATACGGCAGAAGAGTTAGTAGCTTACGCGGCACGAGTCAGTAACCCAGAAAATCAAGACCATCACGAAAGTTCACCACGATTGCTACGATACCTTATCAAGCACGGGCATTGGTCTCCTTTTGAGATGGTATCTATTACTATGGAAATAACTACTACACGAGACATTGCACGACAAATGTTACGGCATCGTAGTTTTAGTTTCCAAGAGTTTAGTCAGCGGTATGCTGTACAGACAGGATTTGAAACACGAGACGCTCGGTTACAAGATCCTAAGAATCGACAAAATAGTATCGAGCTAGAAGATAGCGAGAACTTTGGCAAAGGTGGGAATAAGTCCCAACACGAACGTTTATATGAAGATTGGTGGATGCGACAAAGGAAGGTAATAAACGAAGCCGAAAAGCAATACAAGTGGGCTTTAGACCAAGGTATTGCAAAAGAGCAGGCCCGTGCAGTGCTTCCTGAAGGTAACACCGGTAGTGTTCTTTATATGTCTGGAACTCTTCGTAGCTGGATTCATTATTGTGAATTGCGGCGGGGTCATGGCACTCAGAAAGAACATATGATAGTAGCAGACCAGTGTTGGGAAGTAATTGCAGCAAACTTTCCCAAAGTAGCAGAGGCATTGGAATGAGTGAAATAAAAGTACATGACCCAGTAAATAGTCCTTTACATTACAAGCGAGAGGGCATAGAATGTATTGATGCGATGATGCAGACCGCGGCGTCTCAAGAAGCATTTGAAGAATACTGCCGGTTAAACGCATTTAAGTATTTGTGGAGATGTCATAACAAAGATAATCGCAAACAAGACTTAAAAAAAGCTATCTGGTATCTACAGATGGCTATAGGAGAGGATCCTCGTGAGCAAAGGCAGTAAGCAAAGACCTACAGACAAAAGTAAGTTTGACACTAATTGGGAGAGAATTTTTGGCAAGAGTAAAAAAGAAAGACTACGAGAATCTAACCTCGACGAACATCGAGAAAGTGATCTCTCATCTGAACAAGGATCAGCCGATCTCCAAGAAAGAAGCGTGTGCGATGCTGAACATATCATACAACACAACGCGGCTTCAGAGAATAATTGATGATTACGAAGATAAAAAACTGTATCGTGAAAAGCGTAAAGCGCAGAATCGAGGAAGAGCAGCTACAAGCGCAGAAATTAGTGAAGCTGTTGAACACTTCCTTGGGGGAGACTCCATTGCCGAAATCGCAAAAGGAATGTACAGATCCTCTGGATTCGTCAAAGCAATCATCCAACGAGTAGGCGTTCCTCAAAAAACAGATCAACCTGTAGATTATCTACCAGAGCAGTGTGTTGCTGAAGATTTTTCTGACGGTGAATTAGTTTGGTCTGCAAAATATTCTGCTCCTGCAATAGTGGAGCATGAGCTATCTGTAGACTATCAAGCAGAGCGTTCTGGGTTTAAAGATACGAATTATGAAAAAAAGTATAGTAGTAAATGCTATGCAATCTATGTAATTCAAAAAGTACGAGACGACTCAGACATGTGGGCAAATGTAGGTGTAGGAGGTTTTAACGCTTTCTCTCTTGCATATGATTTAGGCAAACTTGAGCACTTGAAAGAATACGGAGTTGATTTATCACGTATTTAAAAATACTTCTTGACTTTACTTGCTATATCAACTATAATAGTATCTATTGAAATGACAAATCGAATTAAAAAAGAAACAGCAGAGCTAATTGCTTTTCCTCCTACAACATGGTATACTAAGCCTGTAGAGTGGTTGATTGAGCAAGAGCCTTTTGTTTCAAATTACAAAAATATTCCTGTTCAACAGGAGTTAGTTACAGATTTGTTTAAGAATGGTATACAAGCTCCAATACTAACACAGCCTAGCTGGTATCCTATATGTGGCTCTCAAAGACTCAGAGCTTGTGTAGAAATACAAGAACAGTTTGCCGGTATGCACCCTATTCTTAAACAACAAGTAAGGGTTTGTAGGTTTGAAAAAGAATATTGGAATTGTTTTTATTTGTGGCCTGACAAAGAGTTTCGCAGTAAAGCAATACAAGTATATTTTCAAATGCTAGAACTAACATTTAAAAGTATTCATTTCATAGAAGATGACCCCATGAAAATGGTAAAGTTTGAAACAGAAGGTGATAAATTAAATTGGGAGGCTAGAGATGGCTGAAGTATTAATCGGTTTAGCAGTAGTAGGAGTATGTATTCACGTACTCGGAGCATATATCGCAGTAGTAGATCACTACTTTGGGCGATAGATTTTATTATCAACAAATAGCTGCCACGGGCACGTGCCCTGGTGGTCCAATCAACAAAAGAAGGAAACGTAAAATGGCGTGGACAGACGAGAAAAAAGCAGAGGTTATCGAGGCGTATGAAGCCGCTAACCCAACTCCAGAGAATAGCATGGAGATCGTCGCAGAAATTGCAGAAGAGCATGGTGAGTCACCAAATGGTGTTCGCATGGTTCTTACTAAAGCTGGCGTGTATGTAAAGAAAGCTCCAGCAGCAAAATCAGCTTCAAGCGGTAGTACAGGAGGCGGTCGTGTCTCTAAAGCCGCAGCTATCGAAGCATTGACAGCAGCACTTACTGATGCAGGTCAAGACGTTGACGAAGAGATCGTCAGCAAGTTGACAGGTAAAGCAGCAATGTACTTTGCAGGCGTTATCGCAGCAGTAAACGGCTAGTTTTTCGAGGGCATCCGTAGGTGTAAGTCCCTCATCTTCACATACCTAAGCAAGACGGCAAGGAAGAAAATTCTGCCAACCCGCTTCACTAGGAGCATATGTGAAAAAAGAAGAACTAGCACAGCTCGTAAATGAGTATGGCGATGCTGTTATCACCTATCGTAGTGAGAATAGTAATAAGTTGAAATACAATGTTTGTACATTGGACTTCAGCACGCCCTATATCCAGCAAAAGAAAAACCGAGCAAAGGAATCTGATAAGACTCTCTTGCTTTTTTGTTGGGACACTGACTCTTTTCGGCTTCTTAAACCTGCTAATGTGACGAGTGTAGTCCCATTATCTTCTATTTTAAAGAATGGAGGCTAACATGGAACTGTACAATGCACCCGAAGTGTATGAGAGAATTGTACACTACGATACAGAAAAAGAAGTACAGATAAGGCTAACGATAAATAGTTTTCGAGGCGTAGAATATCTACATCTTCGCAAGTATTATCTTGACTTTACTGAAGAATGGAAGCCCAGTAGTGAGGGAATTGCCATGCCTCTTGATTTTAATAACTCAAGAGAACTATTTAGCGGGCTAGTTGAAATCCTATCTCTGGCTGAAAGTAAGGACATAATAGAGGAACATTTCTCTGATATGATTAAGGACGTTTATACAAAATAGTTCTTGACTTTCCTTCTTAAACCCAGTATAATATCTGTTAATTAGTGAGGGATTCTATGCAACATTTTTTGGATAAAGCAGCGGCTATGTACTACTCAGGCACTCCGATAATCTCGGATGCTGAGTTTGATAGTCTAGCACAGCAGTATAACTATGATAGTGTGGGTCATGTCGTCACCGACGGCATTCCTCATATGTTCAGAATGTACTCTTTGCGAAAAGTTTTTGACTTAAATGAAGTAGAGTTTGTAAGTACAGAATATGTACGAACACCCAAACTAGACGGGGCGGCAGTGTCATTGATATATGTCAATGGGCACCTGGCACAGGCTTTGACTCGTGGAGACGGTAATCTCGGTAGAGATATTACGTTGAAGATCGAAGAGCTGGCCCCCAATATCGTTGGTATAAAGGACACAGTTCAGATTACTGGCGAAGTCGTTGCACCTAGCGACATACCAAACGCTCGTAACTTTGCAGCGGGGTCTTTGAATCTCAAAGATATGCAAGAGTTTCGCTCTCGCGCTAAGGATTTACGCTTTGTTGCGTATGACATCCAAGGCCGAGGCGACTCTAGCTTCCGCAGTGCTATGAAGTGTTTAAACCATCAAGGGTTTAATGTTATTACTCTCTTCGATGCATCCGCCTACCCAACAGACGGCGAGGTGTTTAGAGTAGATAGCTACGATTCTTTTTATAGAATGGGATATACAGCTCACCATCCTCGAGGTGCTTTTGCTCTCAAAGAGCAGAAAGAGGGTGTACATACAGTATTGCTTGATGTTGTGTGGCAAGTAGGTAAATCTGGGGTAGTAAGCCCTGTAGGTATACTAAAGCCTGTCGAAGTGGGGGACGCACTTGTGAGCCGTGCAACTCTACACAACATCGAGTATATACGCTCTCTCAACCTAGAGATAGGTTGCGGCGTAGAAGTTATACGAAGCGGGGAAATCATTCCACGAATCGTCAGAAGAGTGGACATCGAGAAAAATAGTTCTTGACTTTTTGCTCAACTTCTCGTATAATATCTTTTCACTTAATCGGAGTAATCCATGTTTCAAGAAATCTTACCTCCTACACATTGTCCTTCTTGTGACAGTGCGTTAGAATGGGTCAATGATTCCTTGTATTGTCGGAATAGTTTGTGTTCTGCACAAAATTCTAAGGCAGTAGAGCATTTTGCCAAAACTATGAAGATCAAGGGTCTCGGCCCTGCATCTATTCAAAAACTTGGCTGGATCTGTCCATCCGAAATTTACACTACAGAACGTAGTAGTATCTTAGCATCGTTGGACTCCGAGCTAGTGACAAATAAACTACAGGGGCAAATTATGAATTCTCGTAATGCGCCTCTGGAGTTTCTTTTACCTGCTTTTGGTATTCCCTTGATTGGAAACACGGCAACACGGAAGCTGTCTGAGACTGTTAATTCTATATTTGAAATCAATGCAGACACTTGTGAACGTGCCGGATTGGGCCCCAAAGCTACTGGTAATTTACTTAACTGGATGACTCAAGAGCTGCCTAACTTCCTAAAGGTTATGCCGCACGACTGGGAGTTTTCTAGCAACCCAATGCCTGCGAGTAAAGGCGCTGTATGTATTAGTGGTCGATTGAAGAGTTTCAAAAGCAAGGCTGATGCTACGACTGCTTTGAACGCGGCTGGGTATGAAGTGAAAGCCAGTCTAACAAAACAGGTAGACTTTCTCATCAATGAAGGTGGGGCAGAGTCTGCTAAAACACGACAAGCCAGGGACACTGGCGTTACTATAGTAACTGATCTTAGATCATTTTTGGAGAATTAAATATGGCACTTCCTAAGTGGACAGACGAGCGCACTGACGCTCTTACAAACTTTGTAGGCGATGAATCGCCTGTATCTCAAGCTACTGTTGCAGAAGCAGCAGACCAGCTTGAAACCTCTACTCGTTCTATCTCTAGCAAACTGCGAAAGATGGGCTACGATGTAGAATTAGCTTCCTCTGCTGGAGGCAAGTCTTTCAGCGAGTCTCAAGAAGCTACCCTCCGCGCCTTCGTAACTGACAACTCTGGTCAGTACACTTACGCTCAAATCGCTGAGCACTTCGAAGGCGGTTCATTCTCACCTAAGTCTATTCAAGGCAAGATTTTGTCTATGGAATTGACTGAGCACGTTGCACCTGCTCCTAAGGTAGAGTCTGTACGTACTTACTCAGAAGCTGAAGAAGCTACTTTCATTGAGATGGTTAACGACGGTGCATTCGTTGAAGCCATTGCAGAAGCTCTCGACCGCTCTGTAAACTCTGTACGCGGTAAAGCACTTTCATTGCTCCGATCGGGCGATATTGCTGCTATCCCACGTCAAGAAACTACTAAAGGTTCTTCTAACGTAGATCCTTTGGCAGACGTTGATGTCGCTTCTATGACTGTAGAAGCTATTGCCGAGTCTATCGGTAAAACTGCTCGTGGCGTGAAGACTATGTTGACTCGTCGCGGTTTGACTGCAGCTGACTACGATGGTGCCGCTAAGGCAGCTAAGACAGCTCAGTAATACACTTTCTGTGTAAGTGGGCTGGCTAGTCTATTTCTAGTCAGCCTTTTTAATGTTCGGGGGAACGATTGAATATTTCAAGTGCTTTGATGAAGCAGTGTATTACGCTGCAAGACTTTGAAACGTGGAGTTATCTACGTAAAGAGTACTTGCCTGCAGAATACCACCTACTGTTTAATCATATTGATAAGCACTGTGAAAACTTTCATGAGTTCCCTACGTTCGATGATCTCAAGTTAGGTATTCGTCACGCCGCTACTCGTGATAAAGTCTTCGCTATAGAAGCTGTCGAAGTAGATATTGACGCAGGTACACTCCTTGAGTATCTAAAAAATGAGTATACTCAGAAAGAGATACTAAACTCTTTGGATAAGTATATCGACAACTCTGTATTGTTTGCAAGTGCAGAGGAGTCAGTACAAGAACTGCACCAGATAGTTCTTGATGTGGAAGACAAGGTTGACCTTGAAGTTCCAACAGAAAGCATGCAACGAATAGAGTTATTTGAGCCTGAAGAAGAGATTAGCAAATATGTCGGTCTTGGACTCAATGCTGATTACGATCATGAGATCAAGTTCTCCCCCCGAGACTTGGTTCTTGTGGGAGGCAAGCGAGGTTCTGGTAAGTCTTTAACGTGTGCGAATATTGCAAATAATGTATTTCAGTCTGGGCGTTCAGCAATCTATTTCACTATTGAAATGGATAGTCGATCCATCTTACAAAGATGTTGTTCGATTGCAACTGGAGTGCCCTACTCTCGACTCCGTACACAGAACTTATCTGTTACAGAGTGGGAGCATGTGGCTGGCTGGTGGGCAAGTCGCTTCCAGCAAGGTCAGGACAGGTTGAAAGAATACAGGGAACGCCGAGACTTCTCTGACTTTCATCATAAACTTACTACTCAGCATGAGCTTCTCCCGACTCAACAGCTGGATGTAATTTATGATCCAAGTTTAACTCTCGCTAAAATACGAGCAGAGCTAGACAAGAAAGTCAATAAGCTAGAAGCAGGAGTGATTATTGTAGACTATATCAACCAAGTAAAGCGTTCTACCGTACCCTCTCGGGGAGGGCAGTATGACTGGACAGAACAGATTGAAGTATCCAAAGCACTCAAGTCTATGGCACAGGAGTATGAATGCACTGTATTCTCTCCGTATCAAACCGATGCTACTGGTGAAGCCAGATTCGCAAAGGGTATTCTTGATGCCGCGGACGCAGCTTACGCGCTAGAAACTTGGGATCAAGAGGATGCTTGTATTACATTTAATTGTGTAAAAATGCGAGCAGCTAGTATGAAATCATTCAGCTCTACCATGGATTGGGAGAGCTTAAAGATTGGTCCCGAGACAACTTTAACTCCAAAGGAGCGCGAAGCTAGCTCTCACAAAACGGATGAAGATATAGACGATCTCTAATATTTTCTTGACATTTGTAGCCCTCTTCATGTATAATATCGTGAAGAGGGTTTTTTTGTAACTAATAAGAGATATAAACTATGAAAAGCAGTACCTATTACACAAACCGCTATGGAGATCAATACTTCTGGCACCCTATAGATGAAGATGTTTACGAGTTTAAAATGGAGGGTGAGTCAGCAGACTATGCTAGACTAGGTTTTAAAGTAAGTGACGAAGAAAAACTAGATTACACAGACTTATCATTCTTCGATCCTAGTGGTGGCCCTTTTGTAGATTACGCTACAGAAATAGATGGTAGAAAGGTGTGCCATATTGAGTTACATAATGGGTGCTTCTATGTAGAAGTATGCAACGAAAAGTAACTCCAGACTTGACAAAAATAATTCTTGACTTTTTCTTCTAAATCAAGTATAATATATGCTTATTCGACTGGAGACTTACATATGGGAATGTTTTACGGTAGTTTAAATCACACCACCTCAGGGCGTAAAAAGAAAAGGAGACTTAGTGTCAAGAAGAATGCAGCAAAGACGTTTACACCTCTTACAACAAGGACGAAGACGTACGCAGATGTTAGACGCGAGTCCGACATTCATTACCCCTCGCGGGATGATACAATTGGTTCTACCGCTCGAAGAGAGCCCCAACGATACACAGGAACTCTCATCCGAGGAATCGCAACAATGCACAAATCCAACGCAGTCCCTGTGACTAGCGACCAACAAGCTATAGACATATCGAGAATGGCAAAATGACACTTAAAAACTCTAGATTAGCACCTAAAATTACTGAGCTATTTGATAGCTTAGAGGCAAGTGTGTCTTCTAATGACTGGGAACATGCAGATGTTATTCTTGCTCGATTGTCTAAGTATTTTCACGTTTTTGATGATGAACATACAGACTACTATCAATATGTACAGCATGAAGTAGAAGTTAATCTACACGGACTGGACATTGAAGATGACTATGATGATGATCCTATGTTTGACTGGGACGGCGATGCTCTAGCATCCGCAGGTTTTGGTACAGATGAAGATTATCTCTAAGATGTGGAAAGTATGGAAGTATGCTATTGGTAGTTTTTCAGATGAACAAACTGCTGAGTACGACGATGCTGTAGCGGTAGCAAGAACTTTTATTGTATTATTAAATGTAGTGTGCGCTTGTTTTATTATGGCAAACATTATAAAAAACTGGTGATTACGTGAACGTAGAAGATCTACTGCGATCTAAAGATATTCCATACATTCCGAAAGGAAAGGATTTTGTTGTTAGCTGCCTGAATCCAGAGCACGCAGACAGAAATCCTAGTATGCGTATCGACCAGGTAACTGGTATATTCAACTGCTTCTCGTGTGAGTACAAAGGCAATCTTTTTACTCACTTTGGAGAGAAAGCTAATAAAATGGAAATAAGAAGGCAACTTCTTAAAAAGAAAATTGATGAAGTTAGATCGGAGAGTATAGGATTGCAAATGCCAGAAGGCTATATGCCATATGTTGGAAACTGGAGAAATATCAAGCCAGAGACATACAAAGAATTTGAAGCATTTATTCATGCCAGCAAAGATTTTGTAGGTAGAATATGTTTCCCTGTGCGAGATCGTTCAGGAAGAATAGTAGCATTTCAATCTCGAACACAAACGGATCAACAGCCTAAGTATCTTAACACTCCTCCTGGAGCAAAGCTGCCCTTGTTCCCTGTAGTTACTCCAATACAGGGACGAATTATTATGGTAGAAGGTATATTCGATGTACTAAATCTACACGATAAAGGACTCACAAATGCTGTGTGTTGCTTTGGAGTAAAAAATATAAATGAAGAAAAACTACAAGTTCTCTCCGTATCTGGAGTAGAAGGTGTAGATGTTTTCTTAGACAATGATGAAGCAGGACAAACAGGTTCTGCAAAAATACGGGAGCTATGCGAGACAGTGGGTCTCGATACTCGTAACATTTCTTTTGGCAATAAAAGTATGGATGCGGGTGCATTAGCTGAATCTCAAGTTACTAAACTAAAGAGTAAATTATATGCCTAAAGTTGCATTAGTAGAAACTAAACCTAGTAGAACTAATTTTAAAGCGGAGTTTGAGTTTGACTTTGATCAATTTCAACTCTGCTCTGATGCAAGTCTCAAAAAAGTATTAAAACGAGACTGCGATATAGATATGAATCCTGATGACTATGAGTGGATTGTGCTTGTAGGATCAGATGCTATGAAATATTATACCAAGTTAAGCTCTGTTACTGAATATTCTGGTAAGAAAGTAGAAGGCAAGTTTTTGCCTGTTATTAATCCAGCAATGTTAGCATTTAAACCAGAAGCTAGAAAGACTTGGGAAGAGAGTGTTAAAAGTATACACGCATACGTCTCTGGAGAAGTAGAAGACGTAATTATAGACGAAAGCATTGCTTTTGGCATTCAAGATACGGAGGAAGCAAATGCATTCGTTCAAGCAGCTATTGATCACGAAGGTACGTATGTTGCTCTTGATTCTGAAACAACTGGCCTGTATCCTCGTGATGGCTATATGCTCGGTATCAGCCTTTCTTATGATGGTAAGCGGGGCGCTTACATTGATACTAATTGTTTTGACAGTGAAACTGAGCGACTTCTGCAGAAACTATTTGACAATAAAACAGTAGTATTCCATAATGCAAAGTTTGATATGGCATTCTTTGAGTACCATTTCCATTTCAATTTTCCTAGCTTTGAGGATACTATGCTACTCCACTATCTCATAGATGAGAATCCTGGAGGGCACGGCCTTAAACAACTAACAATGAAGTTCACTCCTTACGGAGACTATGAAAAACCAATGTACGATTGGATAGACCAATATCGAAAAGAACATGGTATTCTTAAAGATCAATTCAGTTGGGACTTCATTCCTTTTGACGTAATGAAAACTTACGCAGGTATGGATGCCTTGTGTACGTTTTTAATCTATGAAAAATTTGTAAAGATTAAACAGAACAGAAAGCTCAAGTGGGTATACGATAATATACTTATTCCTGGCACTCGATTCCTCATTGATACCCAAGACAATGGTGTGCCTTTTGATAGAACACGATTGCTATTTGGCCAAGAGGCTATGCAAAATGATATTGATGAAGCAATCGCAGGGTTATATGCTAATGATAACATACGAAAGTTTGAGGAATTAAATGGAAAACCTTTTAATCCTAATAGCACTGTGCAGCTTAGGAGTCTTTTGTTTGACTATCTTGGCCTCAATCCGACTGGAAAGAAAACTGGCACGGGTGCAGATTCTACTGATGCGGAAGTCCTTAAAGAGCTCGCGCTTCAGAGTGACGTACCTAAACGGATCTTGGATATACGACAAAAATCTAAAATTAAAAATACTTACCTTGATAAAATCATACCACAACTCGATAGAGATAGTAGGTTACGTACGGGGTTTAACTTGCATGGTACTACTAGCGGCCGTCTATCTTCTAGCGGTAAATTAAATATGCAGCAGTTGCCTCGCGACAACCCCACTGTAAAAGGTTGTATCAAGGCGGCCCCAGGGCATAAGATTGTTGCTATGGACTTAACCACAGCAGAGGTATATGTTGCAGCTATATTAGCAAAAGACACTGCTCTGATGGATGTATTTAAGTCTGGCGGTAACTTTCACAGCACGATTGCTCACAAAGTATTTAGACTTCCCTGCGAAGTAGAGCAAGTAGCAGAGTTATACCCAGATAGACGGCAGGCTGCAAAGGCTGTTACCTTTGGTATAATGTATGGAGCGGGTCCTGCAAAGATTAGTGAGCAAGTAACAAAAGATAGTGGAAAATATTTTTCAAAACATGAAGCTACAGAAGTTATCAATGATTACTTTGGTGCGTTTCACAAACTAAAGGCATGGATTGATGATAATCAAAAATTTATTGAACAAAATGGGTTCGTTTATTCTTTCTTTGGTAGGAAGAGGAGGCTCCCCAACGTTGCGTCCACCGATGCGGGCGTCAGGAGTCATAGCATTCGTTCTGGTCTTAATTTTTTGGTTCAGTCCACTGCTTCTGATATTAACCTTCTTGGTGCAATAGACATGGGCGCTTACATCAAAGCGAACAACATGAAAGCTAGAATATTTGCACTTGTGCATGACTCTATTCTTGCAGAAGTTCCAGAGGATGAAATTGAACACTATAACGAAAAGCTGTTACACTTTGTACAAATGGACAGAGGCATATCTATCCCGGGTGCTCCAGTTGGATGCGACTTCGACGTTGCTGAGGACTACTCCCTCGGAAAATTTTCAAAAATGTATGGTGATACAATATAAAACAATTAATAAGATTAGATTTCCCGTCTATGTAATGCCTAACTACAACTGGGATAAACAAGACGGGTTACTATTCCTAGAGGGGCAAATTGTTGATGACAGTAATATGCCTGGGGATACTTTAGGTATTCGTAGGATACAAACACCTCACAAGAATTTGTTCCCTTTAAGACACCAAGTAGATAATTTTAGGGGGTTGTTAAAGTGCGACAAAAATACTTTTGTAGACACTAATGGATCTCCTTTTATCTATGAAAAGTCTGAGTTTTGTAGTTTAAAATACTATAAAATTAAGTCAGTACAGCAAAAAGAGATAGCATCTGTTATTACACTTCAGAATGTTAAACCTAGATTTGTTGTTCCTCGCCCTCCTGCAGCCGAAATGAAATATGCAGGAGTTCTTCACTACGGTAAAGTACCGTGGGTTTTATACGAGTATTCTGAAACGCTTTTAAAGGACACTCGAAGGAAAGTATGATTACTATATGGGTAAACGATCTAAGACATTAGCCGGTGCAAACCTTGATTTGCAAGAAATTGAACCCCTCACTAAAAACCAGTTACGAGCTTTTGAAAGCGATAACAATATGGTTTTACATGGAGTAGCTGGTACAGGAAAAACATTTATATCCTGCTACCTTGCCTTTGATGACATGATTAAAGGAACCTATGATAAGCTAGTGCTTATTCGTAGTGCAGTACCTACACGAGACATTGGATTTCTTCCAGGAAACGAAAAAGAAAAAGCCTCTGTCTATGAAGAACCCTATAAAGATATTTGTATTGAGTTGTTCCAACGCGGAGATGCTTATCAGATATTAAAAACAAAAGGTATAGTACATTTTATGACTACATCTTTTATTCGTGGTGTTACATTAAGAAATGCCACAATAATTATTGATGAATGTCAAAATATGTCCTTTCACGAATTAGACTCTATTATCACTAGAGTAGGAGAGAATTGTAGAGTTATCTTCTGCGGAGATTTTCGCCAAGCTGACCTACAAAAGAACGGTCTACGAGATTTTATTCGTGTATTGAAAGCTATGGAGTGCTTTGATATTGTTGACTTTGAAATCAATGATATAGTAAGAAGTAACTTTGTAAAAGAGTATATTATTTCAAAAGAGCGTCTAGGACTATAATGAAAGCAGTATTAAGTAATCGAATTTTTATGGAATGTACTCCTGAGTATCGAAAGGTACTATCAGAAGAACTAACATATAAAGTTCCTGCGCAGAATCCTAATGATCCACCCCAGATCATTAAGAACCTGCAGCGGGTGCGCGAAAATCTGGTATCTATACCAATCGGACGAACGGACTTGATACCAAACGATTACGAAATAGTTGAAAAACGTTTAGAAATTCCTGCTGACTTTCCAGAGTTTGCATTTGAGCTTCGGCCAAGTCAGCAGGAAGTTTACAATGACTTAAATGACAATTGTATTATTAATGCTTGGGTTAGTTGGGGAAAGACTTTTACAGGTCTTGCTATCGCGGGCAAACTAGGACAGAAAACGCTTGTGGTTACCCACACAGTTCCTTTGCGTAATCAATGGGCAAAGGAAGTAGAGAAAGTATATGGATTTACTCCAGGTATTATTGGTAGTGGTAGGTTTGATACCGACAGCCCTGTGGTTATTGGCAACACTCAAACTTTGTATAGAAACATTGACAAAATCAGGAAAGAATTCGGGACGATTATTTTAGATGAAATGCATCACGTATCCTCCCCAACCTTTGCTAAAATTATTGATACCAGCCATGCTCGCTATAAAATCGGGTTATCTGGTACAATCGAGCGCAAAGATGGAAAACACGTCGTCTTCCGTGACTACTTCAGCCCGAATATTTACAAACCACCGAAAGAAAACTTCCTCACCCCGAGTATACATGTATACAGATCAGAAGTACGATTTCCCGACGGAGCCAATATTCCTTGGGCAAAAAGAGTCAATACTCTCGTAAATAATGATGAATATCGCCACTCAGTTGCAATGATGGCATCAGCATATGCGGCTCGGGGCCACAAGGTGTTGGTGGTGTCAGATCGCGTACATTTCTTGAAAAGCTGCGCCGAACTGACTGGTGAGAAATCTATATGTGTTACGGGTGAGGTTGCTCATGAGGACAGGGAAAAACTCGTGGATGAAATTCTCTATGGAGACAAGCAAATTCTATATGGGACACAAGCAATCTTTAGTGAAGGTATATCAGTAAATACTCTCTCTTGTCTTATACTTGCTACTCCTATAAACAATGAGCCTTTACTTACACAGCTTATTGGCAGAGTTGTTCGTAAGCACGAGAATAAAAGAGATCCAGTAGTCATTGACATACATCTCAAAGGTAAAACAGCCCAGAAACAAGCGTCAAACAGAATGGGCTATTACATGAAACAAGGTTATCAGATAAAACAGCTTTGAACATAGAAAAATAATTCTTGACAAATGCTTCAGATGAGTGTATAATATGTTGTTATATAATTGGAAAAAGATATTTGAGACAGCCGAAGGTAACTCTTTTGCTGTCTTTTTAATCTTTAGAATGATAGTAACGGCCTCAGTTCCGGGTAACAAATATGACAGAATTTATAAGTATAGTAATACTAATTTTACTGGCGAATCCTTTTTGGTACATCCAGATGTCTTACTTTACAATGCTTATAAGTACGAATACAGCGAGATAGCCCAGTATCTTGCTTTAGCTTCAATGCGTCCTTACGGGGACTATTTAGCAACTGGGAAAACCACGCTGGACTCAATACTTTGTACTGTAGCTCCAGAACTTTTTGAAGAAAATAGACTACTTACTACAGAAGATAATGAAATACATTTTCTGTACGAAGAAGTCCCACAGGAGAAAATACACTAATGGCACTTTCATTTAACAAATCAGTAGGCGGCGCTAAAAAGTCGTCAATCACATCTTACTCTTATCGTGACGGAGACAACGAAGTCCGTCTCGTAGGTGACGTACTCGCACGATACGTTTACTGGCTGGAAGGTAAGAACGGCAAGAACATTCCTTTCGAGTGCTTGTCTTTTGATCGCAACGAAGAGCGATTTAACAATCTTGAGAAAGACTGGATTCGTGAGTACTATCCCGATCTCAAGTGTGGCTGGAGCTATGCAATGCAGTGCATTGATGGCGGTGAAGTAAAAATCATCAACCTGAAGAAGAAGCTGTTTGAAGCCATTCTTACAGCAGCAGAAGATCTGGGCGATCCTACCGACCCAGAGACAGGCTGGGACGTTAAGTTCAAGCGTGTAAAGACTGGACCTCTACCATACAACGTAGAGTATCAGTTACAAGTACTCAAGTGCAAGCAACGCGCTCTTAGCGAAAGCGAAATGGCCGCAATTGCAGACCTGAAGTCTATGGATGATGTTATGCCTCGTCCTACTCCAGATGCACAAAAAGCACTCCTTGACGAAATTCGTGAAGATAGTGCTGGCGATATTGACGAAACTTTGGAAGATGAATTCAACGTATCATGATTTTATTTACGGCAGACTGGCACATCAAGCTAGGACAAAAGAATGTTCCACGTGAGTGGGCACTAAATAGGTATAGACTGTTTTTCGAGCAGATTCACTCTCTTGAAAAGCAGTGTAGTTCTCATATTATAGGAGGAGACTTATTTGACCGTCTGCCGAACATGGAAGAGCTGGAACTTTACTTTTCGTTTATTCGGGAAGTAAAGATTCCAACTATTATCTATGATGGCAATCATGAAGCTACGAGAAAAAATAAAACTTTCTTTTCTCAGCTAAAACAAGTTTCAAGAGATATAAACCCTCTGGTACACATTGTTGATATTTCTTATATAGATCCTGGGTTAGGGTTTGGAATACTTCCCTACGCAGAACTTCATAAAAAAGACAGCATTGATTGGTTTAATAAAAGCAAGCCTCTCTTTACTCATGTTAGAGGAGAGATACCTCCACACGTTAAACCAGAAGTAGACCTTGAGCGGTTTGAAGATTTCCCTGTAGTATTTGCAGGGGATCTACACGCACATAGCAATACTCAAAGAAATATTGTATATCCAGGAAGTCCAATGACAACTTCGTTTCATAGAAATGAGGTCAAAACAGGCTACCTTCTAATTAATCCACAGAACTGGTCGTGGATGTGGGATGCATTTGAACTGCCCCAACTTATACGGAAAACCGTATCAAGTACAGATGAAATGATTCCTACAGACTATCACCATACAATCTATGAGATAGAGGGAGATATACAAGAGCTAGCAAACATTAAGAACAGTGATCTTCTTGACAAGAAAGTTGTAAAACGAAGTAGTGAAGCTACACTTGTCATGAGTAAAGAAATGACTATTCAAGAAGAGTTAGTAGAGTATTTAACCTATATTCTAGAAATACCAGAACCTAGAATACCGCAGATAGTAGGGATATTTAATGATTACGCTACAAAAATTGAGATGGAGTAATTGTTTTAGCTATGGCGCAGACAATGAGTTGGATCTTAGTAGTAATACTGTAACTCAAGTTCTTGGTACTAACGGTATGGGCAAATCGTCCATACCGTTAATTATTGAAGAAGCGTTGTACAACAAAAACTCAAAAGGTATTAAAAAAGCAGATATACCAAATCGTTATGTAAATGCTGGTTATAATATTAAATTAGAATTTACAAAAGACGACAACAGATATGAAGTTATTATTGATAGAAAGTCTAGTATTAAACTAAAGTTATTAGAGAATGGAGAAGATATTAGTTCGCATACTGCAACTAATACTTATAAGACTCTACAAGATATTCTTGGAATTGATTTTAAAACTTTCTCTCAGTTAGTTTATCAGAATACAAATAGTAGTTTACAGTTTTTAACTGCAACGGATACAAATAGAAAAAAGTTTCTAATAGATCTGTTACACTTAGAACATTATATATCGCTGTTTGAGTTGTTTAAGGAGGAATCTAGAAGGACTTCGCTCACTCTTAGCAACATAGAATCAAAGACCGCAACCATAGAAAAATGGTTGGCAGATAACAAATTGAGCGATACAAACATACTTCCTCTGTCTGAAATTTCAATTGAGACGATAGATGACGAACAAGAGCTCACTGCTCTTATGATTGAAATTGGAAATATTTCTGAGAAAAATAAAAAGATTTCTCAGAATAATACTTATAAAAGTATGTTAAGTAAGATAGATATTGATTCTGCTAGAAACTGTAATGTAGAAGGCGTAGAATCGTATGATGATCTTCAAGCCGAGGGAGGAAGTCTCTCACAATCGGTAGCGGGGTCAAAACGACTTTTAGACAAACTTAGCAAGTTAGGAGACAAGTGCCCTACTTGTGAACAAGATGTAGACAATGATTTTATTGAGTCTCTAATCTCTAAGGAGACTACAAAAATTATGTCTGCAAAGGAAAGACAAGATGCAATTGAAGCAAGAATATCAGAAATTAAACGAAACAATGCAAGATTTCGAGATTCTCAAAAAACTCAAAAAGATTGGGAAGAGTTGTATAGAAGTATTGACCAGTCTCTACCAGCGGTGCCTTTGGATAAAGAGGAGCTTAGTAGCAGGGCTGACGGAATTTCGGAGAGAATATCGGATGCAAAAACAAGGCTTATACAGCTTACACGAGAAAATGAACAGATCACTAAACGAAACACGAGGATCCAAGTAATACTCGAGCAAACAGCAGAGTTTACCTCTCAGTTAGAGGAGCATCAAGAAGTTCTCGAAAAAGAAAGAGAAATTTCTAGTAATTTAGAAGTATTAAAGAAAGCTTTTAGTACTAACGGTCTGTTAGCTTACAAGATAGAAAATTTAGTAAAAGAGCTTGAAGAGCTTACAAATCACTATCTTGCGGAACTTTCAGACGGTCGTTTTACACTAGAGTTTGTAGTATCAAACGATAAGTTAAACGTACAAGTAACAGATAATGGTAACATAGTGGATATTCTAGCTCTTTCTTCGGGGGAGTTAGCAAGAGTAAATACTGCTACACTTATCGCCATTCGTAAATTGATGAGTAGTATATCTAAGTCTAGAATTAACATTCTATTTTTAGATGAGGTTATCAATGTATTAGACGAAACAGGGCGAGAAAAGTTAGTAGAAGTGCTACTTGGAGAAGATCTTAATACTTATGTTGTTAGTCATGGATGGACGCACCCTCTACTAGAAAAAGTAGAAGTTGTAAAATCAGGAAACATCAGTAAATTGGAGCACTAAATGGTGAAAGCAAAAAATATTATAGCAGAGGGCATGGCCGCATACCTTCTAGGAAAGATACAGTATCACAAAGCAAATGTACGTATGTACTTAGAGCACCCTGCAGGTATTGGAGAACACCCCGACATTATGGCAGCAATTGAAGAAGAGATAGCGAAGGCAGCAGAGTTTAAAGAAAAACTTGAAATGCTTGAGGAGATTTGTAGAGAGCATGGTTGATAGTAGAGCTAAGGGCGCTAGAGGCGAATACTTAGTTCGAGATATGCTCAGAGATGCTACCGATCTTCAGTTTGAGAGAGTACCTGCTTCAGGCGCTCTCGAATACTTAAAAGGAGACTTGTATGTTCCTCACGCAAAGAATCGCTTCTGTATAGAAGTAAAAAACTATGAAAGTTCTCCTTTATCGGATAAAATTTTTACGGCAAAAAAGACAAATAACTTAATACGTTGGTGGGTAAAGCTGCTACAGCAAGCTGCAGGCGGTAACCAGGAGCCTCTATTGTTTTTCAAATATAATCGGTCCCCCGTATTTGTAGTTACAAACCTATTGCCAGAAAACACAAATGAATGGTTGCGTATAGAGTGGTTAGACTGTTATGTCTTACTAGCTGAAACGTGGCTTAAAAAAGAACCAACGAGGTTTGTAGATGGCCTTTAATTTAACAGATAAAATGGTAAATGAAAATGCAAATGCTACGTTAGTAGTAGATGCACTAAATCTGGCGTTTCGTTGGAAACACCAAGGCCGTACAGATTTTCGTTATGACTATCAAAACACGGTTAAGAGTTTAGCGAAGTCGTATGATTGTGGTAATATTATTATCACAGCAGATTGGGGATCTTCTTCTTATAGAAAAGAAATATCTCCCGACTATAAACAAAATCGAAAAGATAAGTTTGCAGAACAAACAGAGGCAGAGAGACTTGCTTTTGAAGAGTTCTTTGAAGAATTTGAAGCAAGCCTTGAAGTGCTTGCAGAAGATTACCCTATACTTCGGTATAAGGGTGTAGAGGCTGATGACATCGCCGCGCACTTAGTTAAGCACAAAGAGAAGTACAATTTAGAGTACATATGGCTTATATCAAGTGATCGTGATTGGGATTTGCTAATACAAGAAAAAGTAGGTCGCTTCTCCTATGTAACAAGAAAAGAAGTAAGGTTGGATAACTGGAGAGAGCATTATGAAGTCACTCCTGATGAGTACATATCTATGAAATGTCTCACTGGAGATAAAGGTGATAATGTTCCAGGCATACCCGGCATTGGCCCGAAGAGAGCGGTACAGCTTATAAGAGATTACGGCGATGCAATGGATATTTATAACGCTACTCCACTTGAGAGTAGGTACAAATATATACAAGCATTGAATGAAAATGCAGAACAACTGCTCGTAAATTATGAGCTAATGGATCTAATGACGTATTGTGATGATGCGATTGGTCAAGACAATATTGCAAATATTGGAAGTGTGTTAGATGAATATAAAAATTGATTTTAAAAGAGACCGCTATCTCTCAGAATTTAGCATTAAAACCCTGCAAGACAGGTATTTAGTAAATGGAGAAACTTCTCCACAGCAGGCTTTTGCTAGGGCAGCAGGAGCTTTTGCAGACAATGAAGACCATGCTCAACGACTGTATGACTATGCTAGCAAACTATGGTTTATGTTTTCCACTCCTATCTTGTCAAATGGAGGAACTAAGCGTGGGTTGCCTATTTCTTGTTTTCTTAACTATGTGGATGATAGCAGAACTGGGATCACGGGCCACTATACCGAAAACGCATTTCTTTCTTCTGTAGGCGGCGGGGTCGGAGGATACTGGGGCGATGTTCGCAGTGTAGGATCTAAAACTTCGGCGGGGTCGGAGTCAACTGGCGTAATTCCTTTTGTAAAAGTAGTTGATGCAGAAATGCTTGCTTTTTCACAGGGTGTAACTCGCCGAGGAAGCTATGCTGCATACTTGCCTATGAACCATCCAGAAATTGAGGAGTTTTTAGATGTTCGTAAACCTACTGGGGGTGATATTAATAGGAAGTCTACTAATCTTCACCACGGCGTTATTATTTCAGATGATTTTATGGAGCTTATCGAAAATGCCACTAAGTATGAAGGATTTGATGATAGTTGGGATCTTGTTGATCCTCATTCACATAGGGTCATAAAGACTGTATCTGCTAAAACTCTTTGGGTAAAGTTGATTCAGAATCGTGTTGAAACTGGCGAGCCTTACATTATGTTCGGTGATACAGTACAGGAAGCACTACCCGACTGTCAGAAGAATCTAGGACTAGAAGTACATCAGTCAAACTTATGTAGTGAGATTACACTACCTACAAATGAAGAACGTACCGCAGTATGTTGTCTTTCAAGTGTAAATTTAGAGGAGTATGACGAGTGGAGTAATGACCCACAGTTTATTCCTGATCTAGTACGAATGTTAGACAACGTAATTACTTATTTTATTGCTCACGCTCCGAACGAGCTCGAGAAAGCACGTTTTAGTGCAGAAAGGGAGAGATCAATTGGCTTGGGTGCGATGGGCTTTCACGCCTACTTACAACGTCACAACATTCCGTTTGAATCGGCGATGGCAAAAGGACGTAACATGTCTATTTTCTGGCATATTAAGTCTGCAGCAGAGACTGCATCGAGGGATATTGCGATTGAGAGAGGAGAGGCACCTGACGCGAATGGCACAGGTATGCGTAACTGTCATTTGTTGGCTGTTGCTCCAAACGCTTCATCTAGTATTATCTGTGGTAACACTAGCCCTAGTATTGAGCCTTACCGCGCTAACGCATATACACAAAAAACTAAAAGTGGTACCTCTCTACAGAAGAACGAATATCTTGAAGATTTGCTCCGAGATCTAGGTATGGATACGGACGAAGTATGGAAAGATATTGTTACAAATGGTGGATCAGTACAACATCTAGACTTTTTAGATGACTGGACAAAAGATGTATTTAAGACCGCTGTAGAAATAGATCAGCGCTGGGTTATTGATATGGCCGCAGACAGACAGAAGCATATTTGTCAAAGTCAGTCTTTAAACGTTTTCTTTCCGGCAGACGTATCAAAACAAGAGCTTCATGCTATTCATATAATGGCGTGGAAGAAAAAAGTAAAAACTTTATATTATCTGAGAAGCGAAGCATATAAGCGAGCAGAGAAAGTATCAGATGAGGTATTACGTCAACGAATTTTTGAATCCATTGACGAGAACGCTTGCGTAGCGTGTGAGGGATAAATATGAATTTACTTACAGAAAGAGAATATTATAAACCGTTCAACTACCCTTGGGCATTTGAGCATTATAAAACACAGCAGCATATGCACTGGTTACCTGATGAAGTAAACCTTGCAGATGATTTGCGTGATTATCGGGAGAAACTGACAGACGGAAACAAATTATTGCTTACGCAAATATTTCGTTTCTTTACTCAGGCAGACGTAGACGTATGTTGCGGCTACGCAAAGCACTATTTGCCAACATTTAAGCAACCTGAAGTACGTATGATGCTTTCAGCCTTTGCTGCAATGGAGGCGGTGCACCAAGAAGCATACTCGTTACTTCTCGAAACTCTCGGGTTTGGGGATGATGAGTATCAAAAGTTTATGGATCACAAAGCAATGATGGATAAGCACGAACATCTATCTACTTTTGGCATGGACACTAAGATGAATATTGCAAAAACAATGGCAATCTACTCTGGATTTACAGAAGGAGTACAGTTGTTTAGTAGTTTTGCGATATTGTTAAACTTTCCTCGTCACAACTTGATGAAAGGCATGGGACAGATCGTTACGTGGTCTATTCGGGATGAAACTCTTCACGTAGAAGGTATGTCTCAGCTATTCCGAACTTTCATTGCGGAGAATCCTGAGTTGTGGAATGACGAGTTAAAGTATGAAATCTATTGCGCTGCAGAGCGTACTGTAGATCTCGAAGATGCTTTTATTGATCTGTGTTTTGAAGGTGCTGATGTACCTGATCTGACACCAGAAGAGATAAAAGAGTATATTCGATATATTGCTGACCGCAGGCTACTCGGTCTAGGAATGAAGAAAATTTTCGGTAGCGAAAAGAACCCACTGCCTTGGCTAGAATATATGCTGAATGCAGTGGAACACACTAACTTTTTTGAAAACCGTGCCACCGAGTACGCTCGAGCTAGTACTACGGGTAACTGGCAAGACATTTTTAAGTAAGGAACTTACTATGACAACTGAAGTACAAGAAAAGCCAACTCTAGTTTTAGATGGCGAAAACCATGTAATTGATGATCTTTCTGATAAAGCCAAGTATTTGGTCGGTCAGTTGCAGGATCTTCAACA
>Ga0181403_1000003_pt1 | contig 81208 bp, 76 predicted proteins | sample 26SPOviralmetaG_FD_130132 | JGI IMG/M metagenome (GOLD analysis project Ga0181403, IMG submission 130132) | Marine viral communities from the oligotrophic San Pedro Time Series (SPOT) site, San Pedro Channel, CA, USA - 26 SPOT_SRF_2011-09-28 | ecosystem: Environmental > Aquatic > Marine > Strait...
AAGAAGGAGAACGAAAGTTTATAATGGAATCATTAAGAGATGTGGATTATGTTTATGTAATGAATCCACTTATACATGGAGATGATACAGCAATTGATTTCATTGACCATGCAAAACATAAATGGCATACTACATATAGTGATGATATAAAAGGTAAAATGGCTTTTGGTAATGGTGGAGATAGAACAGAAACAACCACACCAGAAAACGATGTATGTAATTCATATGGAATAGAATCAGTATGGGGATTGGGAGATAAAGTACAATCTTCATCTTGGTTATTAGAAAAATATTTAAACATAGCAGAATAATGGATATAGAACGATTAGTAAAAGAGTTTCCAAATGATATGGAACTTGGTAAGGCAGTAAGAGAGATTTACTTACAAAGAGAAAAAATTTTAGAAGAACATAAAGATATAAAAATATTTGAATCACCTGATAAGGGTAAAACGGTTTATGTTAGAGGTTGGGGACAACCTTCTTCAACAAGAAAAAAAGTTACAAATCAATTAAACATATTTGAATGAGATTAATTAAAGACCCAAATAAAATAAGAAAAGCAATTGAACCAACTCCCATGACTCAAGTAGAGATTGATGAAATATCAACAACTCTATTACAAGAACTAACAAAACATGGAGGAATAGGATTATCGGCAAACCAAATAGGATTAGATGTTAGGGCGTGTGTAATTAACGTTACTGAGCCTTTAGTATTGATAAACCCAAAGGTTTTAGAAGTATCAGAAGATACTGTTGCTTATGTAGAACAATGTTTATCTATCCCAAAATCAATTCGTAAACCAGTTAAAACAGTAAGACATAAATCATTTAAAGTTGAAACAGATAACTTAGGTATAGTAGAGTTTTCACCAACAAAAACAGATTGGAAAGATTCTAATGAGTTCTTTTCTGATGAAGGATTGTTAGAAACAGTTTGTGCTCAACATGAGATAGACCATCTCAATGGAGTTCTAATTACAGACTCATCAAGAAGATATACTCAAACTATTACTCGAGCAAAAAAATATGGTAGAAACGAAAGGGTAATGGTTAAGTTACCAAGTGGAGATACTGAATTTATGAAATACAAGAAAGCAGAACCTTTATTAACACAAGGTGCTGAAATCTTATAATTAAACGAAAACATGGGAAAACTTATATTTACATATACAGACAAGGATTTTATTGAGAACAATAGAGAAGCTAATAAAGTAGAGCTTGATGTACCAGATGATATGGACATTAACGAATACAAAATCGTCTGTGTAAGAATGGCATCCGCCATTGGTTATGGTAACAAATCAATAACAAAAGCATTTGGAGATTTAGTTTTTGGACAGGATGACCCAAACACAATAAAGGAATTATTAGATGAACTCAATATCAAAGGTGGCAATAAAAAAATTAAATGATAGATTATTAACTCAGAATATTATCATGCAAACACTTATTGATGTTATATTAGAGAATGGTATGATTACAGAAAAAGAGTTAGAATCTAAGATACAAAAAAATATCGATGATATGGATAATATTCTCGATTCACTACAAGAAGAATCTTCAGAATTAGGTGAAGATGTAGTTATTAGTGGGATGTACTTCGGCCCACATGGAGAAGCATAATTAAAATTTTTCCGTTTTTATTTGGATATATGGAATTTTTTTCGTATATTAGTGAAGTATGTTTAATCAAAGAGGAGACTTTATGAAAAAACAAATTATATTTACTTTGATAGTTTCACTACTATCATTTGGAATGATTGATTCGGCAATGAAATCTGAGTTTAAAGCTTCAGAAATAACATTACAAGAATTAGAAGAACAAAGAAAGATTCAAGAGTTAGAATTAAAAAAACTCGAAGAACAAAGAATCCAGCAATATCACGAAGATGAACTACAAAGGTTCTTAACTGATATAGGATTTAGAGAAAGTGGTAACAGATATGGTATCACAAATAAATGGGGATACATGGGTAGATATCAATTCGGTAAATCAACATTAAAAGGTTTAGGATTTGAAGTTTCTAAAAATGAATTCCTTAGTAATCCACAACTACAAGATTCAGCAATGATGGCTTTATTAAATCACAACAAAGAAAAACTACAAAAGTATATTGATTTATTCGATGGAGAAACAATCGATGGTATGTATATTTCTGAAAGTGGTATATTAGCCGCGGCTCACCTCGGAGGACAGGGTTCTGTAAAAAGATACTTTAGAAATGGTAAGGTGTTTAGAGATGGTAATGGAACAAAGATTACATCTTATATGAATAAGTTTAGTGGATATGATATAAAATTAAATTAAAAAAGTTATGTTAGAATTATTTACAACCTATAATATCGTTATAGGTTTTTCAGTATTATTAAACTTAATATTATTGGTAGGTGTACGAAACCTTATACGCCAAAATGAACAACTCGAAGATAGAGTTGTTGAAACAATATATTCAATTAGAGATAGGGTTAGTATTTCTTTAGATAAAATGCGAAAATTAGACAATAGAGAAGCCTTTGAAAAAGATGATGAGGTTGGGGTTACCTTTAACGAATTAAAAAAAATAGTAGAAGATTTAAATAACGAATTATAATATGCCAAAGAAAAGAAGAAAAAAATCCAAAATATATTTTGGTACACCTGCACAAGAAGCAATAGTTGAATATAATAATTGTGATGACCCAAAAATACGGTCTGTAATTTATGAAGAACGAATTAAGTATCCATTCGAAAAACTTGCGGAAAATGTTATTAATACTTTCAAGTTTTCATATTTCGATGTACCAAAAAAAGATATCCAAACAGAAGTAGTTTCTACAATGGTAGAAAAAATGCATATGTTTAAAGAGGGTAAGGGTAGAGCATTTTCTTACTTCACTATTATTGCAAAGAACCATTTGATTTTAAAGAATAATGGTAACTACAAAAGATGGAAACAAAACGCACTTCTTTCAGAAATGCCAGAAACATGGAATCCTGAAAATGATTTTACAGAAGTAGAAGAGAATAATGAGTTCAAAGATTTTAAACAACTTATGTTAGAATATTGGGATGAAAATCTAAACTCAGTATTCACTAAGAAAAGAGATTTACAAATAGCAGATGCGGTATTGGAATTATTTAGAAGAAGTGAACATATAGAAAACTTTAACAAAAAACATTTATATCTTCTCATTAGAGAAATGACCGATTGTAAAACTCACTACATTACTAAAGTTGTAAATGTAATGAAAACACACCAGAAAAAAATGTTAAATGACTATCTTGAATATGGTGATTTTAGAAGTGAAAAAACTAAATCATTTTGGAGTAAAGATGATTATATAGATACTGATTATTTATAGAAAATAAAATCAATGGGTTATATATTAGGAATTAGTTGTGGTTATCACGATTCGGCCGCCTCTTTAATTAAAGATGGAATTGTTTTAGGAGGATGTGAAGAAGAAAGATTTACAGGCATAAAACACGATTCATCCTTTCCACATAATACAATTAAGTGGTTATTAAAAGAATTTAATGTTACCAAAAATGATTTAGAAGCAATTTGTTTCTACGAATCTCCTATTGAAAAATTAGATAGGATTGAAACCTCTACAAAAAAAGGTGGAATACTAAATTATTTTAACAGAAGAAATATTGTTAAAAGAAATACAATATCTTATCAAGATTTAATGTTAGATATTAATTCTTATGTTGGTAACAAAACAACTGTTTCTTTTTACGAACATCACTTATCTCATGCCGCATATTCCTATTATACTTCACCATATAATAATGCTATTATTGTTTCTGTTGATGGTGTTGGTGAGTGGGAAACAACTACGATATATGAAGGAAATAGAAACACCTTAAAAAAATTAAAATCTATTAAATTCCCACATTCACTTGGAATGTTTTACTCAGCGATGACTGCTTTTCTTGGATTCAAACCAAACGAAGGTGAATATAAAATGATGGGATTGGCTCCATATGGAGATTCTTCTAAATACATAGATAGATTTTCTTCTATTATTGAAGATACTTATGATGGTGGTTTTAAATTAAACATGAAGTTTTTTACATACGAGTATTCAGATACACATATGTTTAATGAAAAACTTGGAATGGAACTTGGAATAGAAAATAGATTACCCGAAGAACCACTAACACAACAACATAAAGATTTAGCGGCATCTGTACAATCTATTTACGAAAAATACTTTTTTAATTTAGTAAATCATGCCTACGAACTTTCACCATCACGAAACTTATGTTTAAGTGGTGGGTGTGCTTATAATGGTACGGCTAATGGAAAGATATTAAAACAAACCTCATATAATAATTTATGGATTCCACCTGCTCCATCTGATGCTGGTTCTTCTATTGGATGTGCTCTTCATCACTATTATACAAACAATGTATCGTTGAGAAAAATAAATACTAATCCATATCTTGGGCCAGAGTATTCTAAAACTGAAATTAAAAATGTAATAGATAGATATACTAAATATGTTTATGGTGAATATGTTTCTGATATCAACTTGATAAAAAATATTTCAAAAGAAATTACTGATGGAAATATTATTGGTTGGTTTGAGGGTAGAATGGAATTTGGTGCAAGAGCATTAGGTAATCGTTCTATATTAGCAAACCCAAGAGACCCTCAAATGAAATCTCGACTAAATAAAATGATTAAGAAGAGAGAGGGGTTTAGACCATTTGCTCCAATAGTTAAAAAAGAATCACAAGTAAAATATTTTAAATATCAAAGAGTTGTTCCTTATATGAATCAAGTGGTTAAGGTTAAAGATGAATTTGTAAATAAACTTCCAGCTATAACTCACATTGATAAATCAGCAAGAATACAGAGTTTAGATTCTAAATCTCAACCAAGAATATACTCCTTATTAGAACAACTTGAAAAGGATAATGAATATCCAATTGTTATTAATACTTCATTCAACTTAAAAGACCAAACAATGGTTTTAACACCAGAGGATGCAATCAAAACATTTCTAAATTGTGAAATGGATATTTTAGTTCTTGGTAATTACATCTTGAAAAAAACTATTTTATGATAAATTAACTATATTTATCAATAAGAACCCTGGTCGTATAATAAAGTGGCTAGGATACAAACCCAACGAATTTCGGTTGGGTTTTTTTGTACATACATATATAAACACCAAATACATCTCTTTAATTTAGGGTTGAATATATATTCAAAATTTTTTTATCATATATACCATAGTTATTTGTGGATATCCCAATGTTTTGCAAGATGGAAAAGTTATTAACATTAATTAAAACAAAAGGAGAAACATATGGAATTTTTGAAAAAAATTGGCTCTTGGGCTGATGAACTAACAAAAATTGGTATTAGTATAGTTGCTTTAGGAGTTGTACTTGAAGTATTATTCAAAGGAGCAAACATCCCATTTTGGCCAGAAGTATCAGTAGTTGATAATCTTATGGGTATTTTAGGAAGTTTGAGTGCTGAAGGTCTGTTAGGACTTGTAGGTGCTTTTGTACTGTATCATATAATTAAGAAGTAGTAAATATTTTTTAATTCCATAACGCGTTAAAAATCAAACCCTCACTTAAGGTGGGGGTTTTTTATTTTACCATATTTATATACAACATAATATGGTATAATCATGAGTACAGATTTTGAATTATTTCCTGGCAAAAACTTAAGTGGGTTGTTCAAAGATATCTACGATAATCAACAGAACAAGAAAAAGAGAATCTCAGAACTAATTGCGGAGATGAGAAAAATAATTAGACATGCTGGAGATATGGCAGTAATTGGTCCAATATTAAAAGATTTAATTGATTCATCAATACGAAACGATGAATCATTAATTAAGATGAGTGCAATTGCTCAAAGGATAATTGGTGCACAACATAAAGCAGAAGGAGATAGTGGATTCCTTAGTGATGATGAAAAGGAACAACTTCTAAAACAATTAGATGAAACAATTGCTGAAGTTGCAGATGAACATGATACAAAGGTTGATGAACTTACAAATGAAATAGAAGAACTTAAACAAAAAGTTAACGAGTAATGGCAAGAAGAATATCTACATCTAACGCATCGTTTTTTAATAACTACCAATCCACAGGACAAGATAATGTAACAGGTACTGTTGTATTTGTTCATGTTGATGATAGTGAATTCGAAACTATAGCAATTCCAAGTGATATTAGTTCTGATGTATCTGATAAAGATTCTAAACTCGGATTTGCAAAAATAGTTTTAAGAGCGGATACATCATATGATTTAGATGATTTAGGAGATTATCCCCCATATAATATTGATGAAGGATTGCCTCTTCTTGGTGAAGTTGTTGAAATGGTTAAGGTTGGTGGAAACTTACATTATAAAAGAATTCACAACATTGATATAAACAAAGGAAACGCTGTAGAAGATGCTCAACTAAAAGGATTACCAGTAGAAAGTTCGGATGGAGCTTCTGGTGATTACGGAGAAACATCATCAACAGGAACTCCAAACTCAGGAGGAGATGGTGATAGAAATAATAAACTTGGTGAATACTTTGAACCAACACAGATAAATCCTTTAAAATACTACGAAGGTGATAAATTATTACAATCGAGATTTGGTCAATCAATTAGATTTAGTGGATACAATAATGAAGAAAATGTTTTAGCACCAACTATTCTTATTCGTAATAGACAAAACGATAAATCTATTGAAGATTTAAAAGAATATGAAATAACCGAAGAAAATGTAATAGAAGATGGTTCAACAATTGCAATTACAAGTGGAGATTATTTATTAGGATTTAGTCCTGGTACAGAAGATGTTCCTTTTGAAACTGAGCCTGTATATCACACACCACCAGATGAATTAAAAGGAACAGACCAAGTTCTTGTTAATAGTGGTAGAATTATATTATCATCAAAAGATTCTGAAATGATTTTCTTTTCTAAGGGAGATGTTTCAATATTATGTGATAGTAAACTTACAATTGATAATGGTAACGATGGAGCCTTTATTGATTTAAATGGAGAGTACAGAACTACAACAAATGATAATGATATGTTTTTCTTGGGTGGAAGTGGGAAAATATTTTTAAATGTTGATGGTGTTGAAGATGAACCTTTAGTAAGAGGTGAAACACTTCTTGGATTACTTGAAGAATTGATTGATGCTATAAATGTACAAATATTTCAAACACCATGTGGCCCTACATCACCTGGTCCAACAAATGCACCAACCTTTAATGATATTAAATCAAGACTAAACACTTTCTTATCTACTTTAAATTATACGGAGTAAGAAGATGTCTTTTACTACATTTAAACAACAAATGAATAATTACATGACCAATCAAGATGGTATTGGTGCATATGCTGATTTTGCAAAAAAGATTACTCAAGAGTATGATATGTGTATTAAGAGGGGATTCCAAACAGTGAATTCTATTCCTATAGCGGCTGGAAACACTGCAGGTATGGAAGCTATGGTTAACACAGCGTGTACAATTGCTATTTCCAAAACAGGAGGATTACATACCTTTGGTGATGATATTGGTAAAGCCGTGATTGTTTATTGGACAGGTGCAACTTTAATTGTTGGAATTCCACCAGTAATACCTGCTACTGGTGCAGTATCAAACATAACTACAACCGCCGCCGTTTGTTTGAGTCCTGGTTCATGGACACCAATGGGCCCATTAAATCCAATAGATGATAGTATGAATTTCTTGAATAGATTGGCAGGTTCAATGCAATCTCACCTACCAACAACAACACATATGTATAATACAATATCTATATATCCAGGAGCTCCACCACCAGTAGCACCTGGAGTTTTGATATCTCCTGGTTACACAGTACCATAAAATGAAAGAAGATATATTTATATTAAGATAAACACAATTGAAAATGAATAATAAACAATTAATTAAAGTAATTAAAACTCTTGTTGAAGTGGAAACCGCTAAACAACAAGAACGCTTTTTATCTAAAACTTTTCCAACGATATTGGAAGAAGAAGTTAAGAAACGATTAGCAGAGGTGAAGGGAGGTGTAGTCAGCGTTCCCTCTACGCAAGTTCCACAATTAACAAATGAAGTAGACCCATTTGAACAAGCAGAACTTGCATTACAGGAACAAAGACAAACACCAAAAAAACAATTCACTAAAAACTCTGTTTTAAATGAAGTTTTAAATAATACAAAACCATTCTCAAAGGAACAGAGACAAGGTGGAGCTGGTACTAAATCTGTATTAGATAATTTACCTCAACAATCTGTAAACGAAAGTATGGATAAAACTGTAACATTTAATTCTCAAGGTGCACAAGGTGGTACTGATATGATGAGAGCTCAAATGGTACAAAAAATGGGTTATGGAGATGTAAGAAGAGGTCCTAATAAACAAGGATTGGGTGTTCAAACTGGTTTACCTGGTTTAGATAGAATATTAAATAGAGATAATTCAGAACTTGTAAAAAAGTTTAAAAAATAAATTTACTTGGGAGAGTAATTAATGGCGTATATACTTGGCAGAAAAACACTTAAGGATTCTAAAGAATTTGATTCTTATGCATATGGAATCACACTACCAATACAAAATGATGGTAGAGGATTTTTTGCACAAGCATTTACATCAATCGAACAAGCAAAAAGTAATTTAAAAAATTTATTACTTACAGCAAAGGGTGAAAGAGTAATGCAACCAAACTTCGGTTCTGGATTAAGGTCATTACTATTTGAACAAATGGATGATGAAAAGTTTGAAGATAAAATACAACAAACGATTATCACTGCTGTAGAGTTTTGGTTACCTTATATTAATATAGAAGAAATTAATGTAGAAATGACCAATGAGTTAAGAGATAAAAACCAAGTAAACTTGGATTTAAAATTTACAGTTGGTAATGAAATTGATTTACAAGAAATAACATTGGTAGTACAGGAATAATATTATGGCATTAAATTCAGCAAATTTTAAAAGTAATCAAGGAAGAGATATAAAGTATCTTAGTAAAGATTTTGCCTCCTTTAGAAAAAACTTAGTAGAGTACTCTAAAACCTATTTCCCTAAAACGTATTCTGATTTTAATGAATCATCACCTGGTATGATGTTTATTGAAATGGCATCTTATCTTGGGGATATATTATCTTACTATACAGATGATTCATTAAAAGAATCATTAATGTTATATGCAGAAGATAAACAAAATGTAATAGCATTAGCTAACTACCTCGGATATAAACCAAAAGTTACTGCACCTGCTATTGTACAACTATCCGTTTACCAACTTGCACCTGCAGTGGGTAGTGGAGAAGATAACAGACCTGATTCTGATTACTACCTTAGAATTAAACAAGGTATGGTTATAGAATCATCCAAAACAAGTGTAAGATTTAGAACAACAGAACTCGTTGATTTTAATGATGCAACAGATAGAGAGATAACGGTCTATACTGATGATGGTGGAGAACCAACTCAGTATCTTATAAAAAAATATGTTAAAGCAGTATCAGGAGAACTTAAAACTGTAAATGTTGATTTTGGTTCACCAGAACAATTTTCATCAATTAATATTGCAGATAAAAATGTAATTGATATCTATGATGTTAGGGATACTAATGGTGGTAAGTGGTATGAAGTTCCATATCTTGCTCAAGAAATGGTTTATGTTGATTATCCTGTATCAGAACAAACTGATAAAGATTTAGCACAATTTAAAGATTCTGTATCTAATGTACTTAGAGTATTAAAAACTTCAAAAAGATTTGTTAAAAAGATAAATCAAGATAATAGTACTAGCATTGTATTTGGTGGTGGTAATTCAACCAATGATGAACAATTAGTTCCAAACTTAAAAAATGTAGGATTGGGATTAAATTCCTCTATTGATAAAATGAGTTCAGCGTATGACCCCGCTAACTTTTTGAAAACTACATCATATGGACAGGCCCCATCTAATACAACTATGAGTGTATCTTACTTAGTAGGTGGTGGTGTTGAATCAAATGTTGGTAAGGGTGAATTAACTTCAATTAAAAGAATTGAGTTTGATGATGATACCAAAACTTTTGCACAAAACGAAACAACTCTTTATAACAAAATGAAATCATCAGTAGCGGTTGATAATGAAATACCTGCAACTGGTGGTAGAGGTGAGGAAACGATTGATGAAATCAGAGAAAACGCACTTGCAAACTTTGGTTCACAAAACAGAGCGGTAACTCGTAAAGATTATCAAGTGAGAGCTCTTTCTCTTCCACCAAAGTATGGTGGTATTGCAAAAGCATTTTGTTCACCAGATGGTCAATTAGATAATAACTCACCTGCTTCACTTTTAAAAGATACAGAATCACTTGATGAGTTTGTTGGGTTGATTAATGATATGAAGGGTAAAGACCTATCTGACCAAGAAATGAGAGATGAGGTTCGTAGGATTTTAAAAACTAAAAAGGGAACAACCAATGAGGTTAATAATCCTTTTGCCATAAATTTATACATTCTTGGATATAATTCAAACAAGAACTTAAGTATTCTTAATAGAGCGGTAAAGGAGAATTTAAAAACTTATATTGGTGAATATAGAATGTTAACAGATGGTATTAATATTATTGATGGGTTTGTTATTAACATTGGTTTAGATTTTGAAATCAGAGTTTATGGTGGATATAATAAAAGAGAAGTTCTTACAAAATGTATAACAGAATTAAAAGAATATTTCGATATAGATAATTGGACGTTTAATATGCCTATTAATATTTCAGAAGTTGAAATCTTAATTGCAGGTGTTGAGGGAGTTCAATCAGTACCAAAATGTGAAGTATTCAACAAGTGTTTAGGAAACTACTCAGAACACTCTTATGATATTAAAGCGGCAACTAAAGGTAAGATGGTATATCCATCAGTAGACCCTTCAGTATTCGAGGTTAAATTTCCTAATAAGGATTTAAAAGGGAGGGTAGTATAATGTATCATTTCGTAACATCATCAAAAGACTCAACAATATTTTTACAACAACCTACTCAAAATACAGGTTTAGATGAAATATTAGAAGTATCTAAAACATATTATGGAAACTTAAAAGATACTGCTCGTTCTCTTATCAAGTTTAACACCACTCCATTATCACAATCCATAGCAAGTGGTGAAGTAACAATGAGTTCTGCTCACCTATTATTAAAAGAGTGTGATGCTATTGAGATTCCATTAGATTATACAATCTATGCATATCCTATTTCTCAATCTTGGGAAATGGGAATCGGTACTCGTTTTGATAACATCACAACAGATGGTGTTAGTTGGGAAAATAGAGGAACTCAATCTGATAGTTGGTTGGGTGATGGTTCTTACTTAGCAGGAACAACTGGTTCATTTAATGGTAAAGGAGGAACATGGTACACTGGTTCAGCCGCATCACAATCATTCTCATATCAAACTGAAGATATTGAAATGAATGTATTAGGAGCTATGAATACATGGATTGGTGGTACACTTCCAAACGAAGGTTTTATAATTAAACATTCTAATTCTAAAGAATCAGATACATCTGATTATGGTCAATTAAAATTCTTTGGAAAAGAAACTTCTACAATATACCAACCAAAACTTAGAATAGGTTGGGATGATTCATCTTTCTCGACAGGTTCATTAACTGAACTAACCGCAGATGATATCCATGTAACATTTAAAAGATTAAAAGTAAGATACAAGAGAGGAAGTAAACCAACCATACGAGTATTTGGTAGAGAAAGATATCCTTTAAAATCTTATTCAAACACATATGCATATAATGATGTGAAGTATTTACCATCTACAACATATTATCAAGTAAAAGATGCTATTACAGAAGAAGTAATTGTACCTTTTAATGATAACTATACAAAAGTAAGTTGTGATTCAAATGGTAATTTCTTTAAAATAGATTTAAGTAATTTTGAAATAAATAGAGATTATTACTTTGAAATCAAAGTAGATAGAAGTGGTGAAATAGATTATTTTACTGAAAAAGATTTAACATTTACGGTAGAAAAGTAACATGGGACTTAAAGATAGGTTTAGAATAGATGAGCTGGTAAAGAAAGGTTCAAACGCTATTCCTCGTGATAAACGAGGTGGTATTCGTGTGCGAAAAAAAGATGGTAAACAAGTTCCACCAGGATATTTTAAAGATTACAGAGGTAGGTTTGTACAAAAACCAATGAGACCAATTCCATTTGGAAAAAAACCAATCAAAGGATTTGATGATACTACAAAAAGATTTAAAGCAGATTTTGTTGATAAATTACCTCCAATAAATGATTTTCATCCTGATAGAAATTCATTTGGTGGGGAAACATCTGGTAGAATAGAAAGACCTATCTATGATGAAAATGAATTGCAGAAGGCAATTGATATTAAGGTTGATGAATTAATAAAACCAAAAAAACAAACAAAAGGTAAGTTTGTACCATTACCAAGATACAATAAACTACTTGCACAATTTACAGGTTCTCAACAACAGATAAAGTCATTAGAATCTGATAATTCACGAGTACGTTCATCAATAAGTGGTCTTGAAGGAGAGATTCAAACATTAACGGGAACAGTAACTTCTAAAGAAGGTGAGGTAGAACAATTAAATTTATCTCAAGAAGAATTAAATAGTAAGTATAATGAACTATTGGCAGATTTTCAATCAGCATTAATAAAAGGTACTAAGGAAGGTATTGAAAGAGCTTCTTTATCTGCACAAGTAGAAGGTTTACAGGCTCAAGTTACAACCTTACAAGCACAATTGACTGCACAACAAGATATTGTAAAATCTTTACAACAACAAGCAGAAATACAAGCAACAGTTACAGAACAAGTTGTTGAATCAAAAGAAAAAGAAGTTGAAGCGGCCAAACAAACAAGTTTGTTAGGGATAGTTGAAGATAAAGGACAATTCCAAGTTAAGGGTACTGTTGGTTGGGCACTCCATCCATCAAGTAAAAATAGAAAACCAGAATGGGCAGCTCGATGGGATGATAGAAAAAAAGGAGCTAGGGGTAGATTATCTGGTCTTAAATATGATTGGTATAATATGGGGCCTGAACCAATTACACTTAAGGTTGATGAAACTGTTATCAAAAAGAAAAAGTGGTTAAATGGTGTTCCAAACTCACTTACTATTCCAGCAAGTCCTGATGGTGGTTCAACACCTGGTACAAAAACAGTTACTTTCAGTAGAGGTAGTATTGGTAAGGGAACTTATGAAACAGAAATAATTTGGACGAACCAAACTACAAATGAGAAATTTAAAATGAAAACTCGTTACTGGCAAGCAAGAAGTAGAAGAAAAACCTAATAGATTATGGCGTTAGAAACATTTAAAGAAATAGTTGAAAGAAAGGGATATCTTGTAAACAAAGAAGATAGAAAAATTTTCGAAAAGGAAATTAGAAAATCTAACTTTGGTATGGGGTATTCTGATATGATTGAATTCATACTATATGATTCAAATGATAATCAGCTGCCTCAAGGTGAAGATGCTAAACTTGTACGATATATTCATATTAATGATAAAAATATAAATGAGTATTTTTTAATTACAAGTAGTGAAGAAACTAAAAAATTTAATGATTCATCTGAGTTTATTATTGATTTAGAAAAGTTAATAAAAGAAGCTGGATATTCAAATGGTATATTTAAAACACAAGTTACATTACTAAACAGAAGAGTTGGTTCAGAAGAATCTTCTGAAGATAAATTGTGGATACACGAAATTTCTCCATCAAGAACCGAAATACGAGTTGTTCCTCTTAAGAATACAGTAAGACCTAATAAGGATTTAGTTAAAAGATATAATCTATTTGTTGAAAATGGAAACTTTAGAGATGATACAATTTACTATGTAAGAAACTTTATAGAAGGAATTGATATATTAAATGTAGTTGATTCTTTTATAAGAAGTAAAGGAAGAATTAAAGATGGTAGAAGATATCAGAGACTAATTCAAAAAGAATTTAAAGTTGGTTCTTTTGATAAGTTATTAAACGATATTAAAGATAGGTATATAGAATCCATGAACTATTTTATTGAAGGTAGTGAATGGAATATTACATCAAATAAATATGGTAAACCAAAAGGTGAATTAGATAAAATTGAGCTAACAGTAAGATTTATAAAATCAGTTGCAGAACAAGCTCTTAGAAACTCAATTGAATATTATTTACCAAAGAGAAGAATTCAAAATAGTGTTGAATTAACAAGAGATGAACAAGTTACTTTTGATAAAGTAAAAAGAATTCTTAAAACAATAAAAGCAAATCAGAAGTTTGAATCTACTGTACCTGGTGAAATAGGTGGTGTTGTTCGAGGATGTACTGATAAAGAAGCATTAAATTACAATCCGAGAGCAAAAGAAAATGATGGTAGTTGTAGATATAAAGAAGCTGAAGTTGAAGCGGCGGTTGTATTAGGTTGTACTGATAAGTCTGCTGTAAACTTTAATAAATATGCAAATAAAGATGATGGAAGTTGTAAGTATCAAGAAAAGGTAGAAGATTTTGCAGATTTAGGAGGAGGTACTACCGTAGAAACAACTGATGTAGAAATAGATACAGAGGTAATTGATAATACTCCACCAATACCAGACCCGGAACCAGAATACAAATTAATTACAAAATTGTATTACATTTGGTCGGATACTGGAGCAATCAAATACAGAGATAGAAATAATGAATCGGTTGAAACACGAGGTGTAGAATTTGATGCACATAAAATAACATATAGAGATACTGTTGCACCAAAGTTCGTAGGAGATGTTAGGGAAGTTCCAAAAATTATAAAATCACCTCCACGAGTGATGGAATATAAAATTGTAAATAACTCAAGAAAAACAAGAGTTAAATTTCCTAACCCAAGAGTTGTCAGAAATGAAATGGACTATTTCGATGAGAGAAGAGCTCGAGGTAGAGATTATAGAAAAGGTAGACCTCTTGTAGATATAGATGGTCCAGAAGAAATTTTTACAGGTCAAGCTTTATCTTTTACTTATAAGAATAAACTTGAACAAACAAAAACAAGTTCACAAATACAACCAGGAGATACACTTATACTATGTGCTATTGAGGATTCAATAGTTCCTGTACCTGGATTATCAATAAACGAAGTTGGTGGATGTGGAGGTACTTATCCAAGAACTATATCCGCACCTAAACCACCTCAGAGGTGTAATGACCCTGAGGCGATTAATTATCAATCTATTGGAAGTTGTAAATATAGACCAAAAGACCCTATTGACCCAACACCAATACCAACACCAACACCAAGACCAATCTGTAATGACCCTAAGGCTACAAATTATAGAGCTATTGGTTCTTGTGTATATCCAATACCAGACCCTGTTGTAGATGAACCGATTAAGCCGATAGTAATAACAGGAGGCAACCGCGGTGGAGGCGGAGGAGGTGGTTCTCGAATAGTAGAAGAAATACTAAATGAACTTAATAATATTCCTAACGCTTTTAGAATGGATGGAGAAGGTAGTATTTCGAATCCATTCAGAGGTAGAAACTATTTATAAAATGAATATTTATATAGAGTACAAGGATAGGTAAAATGAGAAGAAGATTTGACCAAGATGATTTTAATGATTACGAAAATAATTTCGGTAATCCGTTTGGCAATAACCCACAGGGTTTTGAGCCAGAAACCCTATCTGCGGTTACTTCACTACGAGGTGGTGGAGGTGGTGGTGGAGGAAGAGTCTCACCACCAAGAGGAGGTACAGTATCTCCAAGACCTGTACGAAGCAATCCTCCAAGGCCACCAAAAGAACCTTTTGAGGAAATTTCACATTTACCAATAAAGCCTAAAACACCTATTTTTGTAAAACCAGATTTACCACCAATTGTAGTTAAACCAAATACAGGTACAATTAAACCAATTGAGGTAGACCCGGTAAGAGTAAAGGGTGGTTGTAAAGACCCTAAAGCGGTGAACTATGATTCAACCGCAACTTATGATAATGGTAAGTGTGTATATCCAAATATAAAAATAAAACAAACTGTTAAAGATAAAAACGCACCTGTAAAAATTACGGTTGCAACTGATAGAGGACCTGCAACTGTAATGGTTGATGGTAAAGATGTTGGTACAACAAATGGAACTGGAGAATTTCATACACTTATTTTAAACTTTACTGAAAAAGAATTATTACAAAGAAAAATAATTACAGTTAAAAAAAGTAACTTTGCTTCAAAAGATGAGTGGAGAGTTTCTTCTGTACAACGTAGTATAACAAAAACTATTAAACCAATAATAGATACTACACCCGTTTTAAGTGGTGGTAGACCAGAATTACCTGATGTAAGTTCACCAAGACCAAGACCTTCAAGTGGAAATGTTAATCCAAGAGTTACTCCATCATCTGATGGATTCAATAGAGATATGGATGATTATCTTGGTAATAACAAACAATTTTTAGGTGGAACTGGATTTGGAGAATTTAATGGAAATATAGGACCATCGAGAACATCAGGTGGAAATACCATTGGATTTGATGATATAAATTTTGGATTTGGCGGAGCTAGTTCAAATAGACGTAATAATTTTTCCACTATCAATTTTGGTGGATATGGATATGACAATTTTGATAATTTACCTAAGTTGGGATTACCTCCAAGAGATGTTCCTGCAAGAAGTTTTATAAGAAAACCATATGGTAATATTGGTACGAGTCCTATAAAGACATCACCTACATTAAAACCAGCTAAACTAACGTTAGGTACGATTCCATTTAACTATTATGAGATAGTATTAGAAAGAAAAGTGGATGGTAAGTGGGTACAACAACCATCAGACTATTCTACTTTTTCAAAAACAAATGTTTCTGTAAGACCTAAATCTCACTCATTACGAGTTGGTTTTAGTTTAAGAAAAAATGTTGAGATACTCGAATCACCAAAAATTGAATCTACATATAAGGTAAGGATAATTGGAGATGTTCCAACTGATGATACTATTGTATGGAAAACTAATTATGGACAAGTTGGTTCTGTATTAGATGATGATGATATCGTAATATTTCAAATTGAACAACAAGTTGGAGACCCCGAGCCACGAATAGAATTTTATGCAAATGGTATAACGGATTTTACACACAATGGTAGTTTCCAAATTAAATCTGGAAAAAATAATAAAGAATTTAAAGGTTTAGAAACAAGTTTTAGATTATATCCTGGTAATAATGATATACAAGTACAGGTATTTAAAGAACCCGTATCTGAACCTCCAACTAAACCTGCTCTTAAATTAGATAGAACATCTGCTCAATTAAATATATCAGACCCAAAGGCAATTAGAATAGGATACAAATCAGTAGATGCAGATAAAGTAATCTATACACTTGGAAAAGTTAAAAAAACTATTCCATTAAATGGTACTATTACATTAAGTGGTAAAGACTTTCCAAACGGAGCAGGTACATATACATTATATGTTCAACCTGTATCACGAAGAGGTGGTTCTGGTGATATTGAAAAATGTATAATTACTGCAGAAAGTAAAGCATATTTACCTGGTCCTGATATCACACATATTAATTATCCACAAGTAATTAAAGGACCTGATTTTAAAGGCATTGATGTTGATTTCAACATATCATGGCAATCGGTAAATACAAACTATATACACATATATCTTGGTAAACCTGTAAGGGAAAACTACTTGGGTAAATTTGAACCACAAGGTGTTGCTCAATTTAATATGAGAAACATTATTAAAAAGGGTAGAAGGTTTGGAGCTTTAAGAAATTCAAGAAATATAATTAATTTTCAATTACTATTAGTTCCATATAATGAAGAGGGTGATTCAAGAGCAACAGGTAAGTTTGAAACTGTTAACATAACATTTGATAAAGGTGATTTAACTCTTAGAAGAGGAAGAGTAGTTGGTGACCTTAGAACTTCATTTGTAAAACAATGGAATTCAAAAGGGTTTGATGATTTTACTTCACCATTCTTAACTCACTACTTACACCTTGGTGATGGTAATAATAAATTGATTGGTACATGGGGAATTGATGAAACAACATTTTCAGATAAGATAACAAATCCTACTACAAATCAAATAGAATATAAAAACATAGAAAAATCTATTGTTTTAAAACTATATGAACCAATACCTCGAAATGTTGGTACAAATGATAAGATATGGATATCTAAAATACAATCCATACCATTAATTGATACAATAACAATTACAGATGATATTGTTAGTCAATGTACACCATTAACGCCAAATTTTAATTTAGATGTTAGTGATGAAATAGGATATCAAATTCTTGATGATTTAATTTCGAGTGGTTCTGCATCTTCAACTGATGTAATAAGTCAATTTGTATCTTCAAGTGATTTTTCTTTAGAAAATCTTAATATAGAATTCGTAACTCAATCTTCGGTAGTAAAAGAAGTTGGGACAGGTTTATTATTAGAAAAGGCTGGTATAGAAGATTATAATTGGAAAGAATTTATAAAATACTCATCTGCAGGTGAACGAGTTGAAAACTTTTACTATAAGATTAAATTATTAGAAAATTATGAAGATAAATATAATACAGTAAATAGTCTTACATCTTCTATAGCAACAAGAAACGAAGCTAAAAAACTTCAATTTAAAATTGGAGAAGTAAAAAGAGGATTTGATGCATTTGAAAAATTCCTATATAGTAAACCAACTTCTCTTTCATATCCTGGAGCTGGATTAAACTCAATATCTTCATCAGAAGATTCTTCAACAATTAGTTGGTTTAATGGTATTTTAAATTCTGCGAGAGATTATGATAAATATAATACAGCAAGATTATCTTTCAATTTACCAAAACATATTAGAGATGATGAAAACAATTCTGATTTTATATTATTCTCAGATATGGTTGGACAACACTTTGATGTTATCTACACACACATTAAGGCGGTTTCAAAGAGTAATAGAGTTGAAAACAAACATGAATATGGTATAGATGATACAATGTTGTATCATATGTTGGAATCTCTTGGGTGGAACGCTGATATGGGTGTTCAAGGTCAAGCGTTGTGGGAATATGCATTTGGTAAAGATATAGATGGCAATCAAACCACCACAATGAGTGGTAAGGATAGACAACATGAGATTTGGAGAAGATTATTAAATAACTTACCATATCTCTATAAACATAAAGGTACAAAAAGAGCAATCTCTGCGGCTTTAAGTTGTTATGGTGTACCTGCTTCCTTATTAACAATAATGGAATTTGGTGGACCAACTGACCCAGATGGAGATACTCCACAAACATTTACTTATCAAGATAGAACAGCATCTATTCTACTAAGCGGTTCAGCTGCTATTACAGTTCCATGGAAAAAATTTACATCAGTATTTAGTGATGATTATCCTAACTCTGTTGAGATTAGAATAAACACAGAACAAAGACAAGACCAAACAATAATGAGTACTGATGGATGGTCTTTACATATAAATAAAGATACTGGTTCACTTGCATCAATAGAACTAAAAGTAAGTGGAAGTGATACCATATATTCTTCATCTACGAATCTTGGAGCATTGTATAATGATGAATATACACAAATAGTAGTACAAAAAACAGTAACTGGTTCTAATGATGTATTTTATCTATATGCACAAGAGCCGTTTCAAGGTAGAATACGAACAAAATTAAGTTCAAGTTTAGAAATTTCAGGAGTTAGTTCTTGGAAGAGTGGTAGTGATTTGGTTATTGGTGGTGATAACTTAACTGCATCAATTGATGAATTTAGATTATGGAGAACTCCACTATCTGATTCAAAAATAGATAACCATACACTTTTACCAGATGCTATAGATGGTAACCATGTATCTGCTTCTACAACTGATTTAATATTAAGACATGATTTTGAATATCCAAAAAATAGACATACAAGTGGAGATGTTAATATAAAAAGTGTATCTATTAATAGAACATATAGTACATCTTCAATTGCATCTAACTTTGAAAATGTTTCATCATATCCATATCAATATAAATCATATGATAGAGATGTAACGGCGGTTGTACCATCAACTGGTAACACTGTTGGTAACAAAGTAAGATTTGAAACTCAAACTTTAATTTCTGATTTAAATTATAAAAGTAGAGCAACTAAAAAATCATTTGACCAATCACCTACCGATTCAAATAGATTAGGATTATTCTTTTCTCCAACAAAGGAGATTAACATGGATATCGTAAAATCATTTGGAAAGTTTAATATTGATGATTATATAGGAGACCCTTCTGATGATTATAAACCTACTTACGCTAAACTAAATCAATTAAGAGGTTATTATTTCGATAGATATTCTTTAAACATCTATGAATATATTCAACTAATTAGATACATAGACCAATCATTATTTAATATTATTATTTCATTAATACCAGGAAGAGCTCAAACAAGTCAAGGTTTGTTAATAGAACCCCATATTCTTGAAAGAAGTAAAACACAATGGAAACCATCCACTGCAGTTAAAAAAGATTATAAATCGGTTATTGATATTACTGATATAGGAGTATCTTCTGATAATAAACAATACTTGACAATAGTATCCGCATCAGACAATACATCATTAAGTGGCGAATCAAGTGATTTTGTTTCTGTTATTGATACCGATACTTCAAAAGTTTTAGTAGGAACTCATTCAGATTTTTCTGCAACAATTGGTACTGAGGATAATACAACATTAAATGGATTTATCACTGCAAACTCAGGTTCTGATATGGCAGGGATTTCATTTACAATAGATAACACAAATTTAGGAGAATCAATACAAGGTGAATTTGATTCTGATTCTTTTACTCAAATAGGAACAGATTCGGACTCATTATCAATAGCTGGATTTGGTGTATTTGGTAAAAACGGAAACTCTATCAGAACTAAACTTGATTCTGATAATAATTATATTCAAGAAAGAATAAAGATTTTCTTACTTAAAAAATCATATCAAGTTGATATACCAGAAAACGTATCAGTAGATGCATCACAAGGTAGACAATTTGTATCCACAACCAAATATAAAAAGATTGTAAATATTTTACCATTTACTGGTTCTGATGGAAACGAATCAACAAATCCAACTGTAAGTGGAGATATCGTGGAGGTTACACCTTTAAATGGTTATTTCCCAACACATTACAGAAATACAGGAGACTTATCTGCTGGATTGGAAAATTCGTTTTATAATGGTTCTAAACAAACAAGTGCAACAACTTTAGATGGTGGTTCACCTGTTGTAACGTTTACTACAAATCCGAATACATTAAAAGTTTCTGATAGTGGTAGAGGAAGTGGAGAACCAATTTTAGAGGTAGATTAAACGATTTTATGATTTACTTATATTTATATATTGAATAACATTAACAAAGGAATTTTTAAATTATGGCTTATTTAAATAACACCGAAATCACAGTAGATGCGATTCTCACTAAGAAGGGTAGAGAGAAATTAGCAGCTGGAGATGGTTTAAACATCACAAAGTTCGCTTTGGGTGATGATGAAATTGATTACACCCTTTACGAACCAGCACACCCAAAGGGAAGTGCTTATTATGATGCGGCAATTAAAGCAATTCCGATTACTGAAGCTTCACCCGATGAAACTCAAGTATTAAGACATAAATTAGTTACTTTACCAAAAGGTACAACTAAGATACCTAAAGTTGAATTTGGTATCCCTTCTATAAGAGTTTCACCATCATCTGGTCAAGTAACTCTTTCACCAACTACATCACCAAGTGGTAACACACAACAAGGATATACAGTAATACTTGCTAATAAAAACGCAGGTTCTATTGTTGGTAGTGGTTTAGCAGCAGGAGCAGCAACTACTCCATCATTCTTAGGAGATGAAATTACACAAACAGCAGCAATTGAAACTGGATTAACATTTACGTTTATTCCAAATCCAAGTCTGTTAAGAGCGTTAACAACAACTATAACGGTTTATGGAAACGAAACAGGTGGTTCACAAACTATTCCTGTTACAATTACTGACCCAAGAAGAAGCTTAGGTACACCTATTAGACGACTCTAATGGATAAAAAATTAAAGTAAAAAAGGAAAATAAAAAATGGCACAAATAGCAGGACAAGCTGGAGTAAATTTAACAACTGAGTTATCAACGTATTTAGCTGATAATCAAGGTACTCTTACTTCAGAACAATTATCATCAATCATTAATCAGTATTTAACTGGTGGTGATAAATTAGGTGCAAGTGGGGGAGCAATCGCTCAAGGCATCTATAAACGATTTGGTGAATTTGACCAAATAACAGGTAAAGTTGAAGTTGTCACGACTGGATTGTGGAGTGGAGATACTGGAAGTTTATCAACTTTCTTTACTTCATCAACACAAGTTTCTCAGGCAAGTTCAAACTACTATCTAAATGTATATAATACTGACCCAGCAAGTGATACATCAGCCGCTGTACAATACGCAGTTGCATATGGACACAGAACTGGTCAAGGTTCTATATCATTAGCAAATTCAGATTCATCAACTTTAGCAAGTAAAGCAACTTATGCTCAATATCGTTCAATATTATTGGATAATGATGATACTCAATTCACATTTGTATCTTCATCAGCAGCTGGAACACATGACTCAGATAGTATCTATGTAATCAATGTAGCTCGTGCCCGTTACAAAGAGAAAATGGATGCTGGAAACTGGTCATTGAAAATTAGTGGTTCTAATGGAATCTCTACATTGATTGATGATAGTGGAAAGAAATTCTCAGATACAGTTGGTAAAGCTGGTAGAGTATTTGATGTTGCAAGTGGTTCATTAAATTTAGGAACTGAAAATGAAGCAACAGTTAATACAACAACCGCTTCAAATGGACAAGGATTGGGTAAATTCTATCCTGACCAAGGTTTAGTAATTCTTAATCCAACTGCGATTCATAATTTAATCGGAACTTCAATAGATAAGGATAATGATAAAGGAGCTTCCATTTCTACATCTGTAGCTACAGAAGGTAAAAATCATTTCTTATTACACAACGCTATTGTAGGTGGGGGAGATTTTGAAGCAAGAAGAACAGAAAATGTTTCTACATCACATTACTTTGTAAGAGCAACAAATAGAGAATTTAACTTCTCTAACAACCCAACGTTTGTAACTGGTTCAGATGGTTCATTTGCAGAATCAAGTTTTGAAACTGACCCAAGAACCTTTATCAGTACAATTGGTTTATATAATGATTCAAACGAGATACTGGCAGTTGCTAAAACATCACAACCAATTCCTAAATCATTTGATAAAGAAGTATTAATCAAAGTAAAACTTGACTTTTAATAAATAACACAGAACACTTAAGGTTGCAAACTTAAAGGTTCACGAAAAACTTAAAGAATGATATCGTTCTTTATACCCCACCGAAAGTGGGGTTTTTTGTTTCACTATATTTATATAAAGGAGTATTGAATCTATGATAAAAAATATACCAAAAACGGCAGTTTGGAAAAAGAGTTTTCCTGTTTATAAACAATTTACTGTTTCTAATTCGGACTATGAAGTAATATCTGGTTCTTTAGAAACAGGAAGTTTTGAAACAGGTTCTTTCAACAAGCAGGGTAATGTATATACTCATCCATTAATTAAATCGATTATACATAAGTACTATGGTGACCATAGTAATCCATTTACAATGTATGGGGTTGTAAGTGATATTGGTAATTTTAGAAACGAAAGACAAACTGGTTCTAACGCATATGTTATATCAATTGACCAAGAAAAATATGGTGAAGGTATAAAAAAGAACTCATTACTACTAACTGACCATGGAAATACGATTGTATATTCAGATGATGGTAGTGGTAATATAGTTTCACAATATCCAAACTACACAATTAATAGTATAGATTTTCAAACAGGTGACATTACTATAACAGATACCGATAATGAAATATTTACAGGAAGTATTGCAAACTTTGATGTTGAGAGTGGTGTAGCTATTTTAACATTTGGTATTGATACTGATTCTGTTGATGTAATGGTATTGGATTTTTCAGAAAATAGACTACAAACTTCTGTAGCTTTAGATTTTGATGAATTAGAGATTGATGAAGCTAGATACGGAAACGTATTTTATGCAGATGGTACAGTAATATTGTGGGATAATCCAATTACAAATTATACTGCACAATATAGAAGTACTAAAACTATTCACGAAACAGAAGTTCTTGTACAAGTTAAAGCGGGTGAATTTAATTTTTCACAAAACCCTTCTGCTGTAGATGTTACTTTATTTAAAACTCCATATGAATTTGATATATCACAACCATCAATACATAGAAGAGCACACAAACGAAAAATAAAAGAAATTTTAGATATATCAAGAAAAGAAGAATATTATGGAACTGTTGGAACATCGACAGGAAGTTGGGATGATTATGATAAATACAGACAAACAGACCCAACAGGTTCATATTTAGCACCATTTATTACAACCATTGCATTATACGATGATGATGGAGATATGGTTGCAGTTGCAAAATTACCAACACCAATTAAAAATTTACCAGATATGGATATGAACTTTATTGTTCGTTTCGATACTTAATTAATATTTATATAATACAAAGGAGATACTTATTATGGCATCAATTGAAGAACTTTACAACAAATCTGAATTCGCAAAATTTCCACAAGGAAAAGATAAAGATAAAACACCTATCGAATTAGATGGTGGAAAAGATTTAAGAAACGAAGAGAATCTAGCAAAAGCTAGAGGTGGAAAACTGAACTTGAAAAAGTATTCAGAATCAGTTACACGCTAAATCTATAATTTTGGGTTTACTTATTAATACCCATCATAAATGGGCTTTTGTTCATATTCCAAAAACAGGAGGCACAAGTTTGTCAAAAGTTTTGGCAAACATTCCAAATACTGCAAATCCTGCTGGTCACGATTCTCTAAGAATATTAGAGACTAACTTATCGGAATATTTTAAATTTACTCTTGTAAGAAATCCTTTTACAAGAATAGCATCAGCATACTTTCATGAAATTAGAAAAACAGGATATATGACTTTTGAATCTTTTTTAAAAAATTCGAATGAATATGATTTATGGTTTTTAAATCAAACTTATTATACACATGAAGGATGTACAAACGATAAACACATGAATTATATTGGTAGATATGAAAACTACTCAAATGATGTTGAATACTTATTTAATAAAATAGGTATAGATTCAAATATTCCTCATTTAAATCGTAATCCAATTTACGATAAACATCCAAACTTAGACCAACACAAATATTACAAGCATTTATATTCTGAGAAGTGGATGAAGGATTGGGTACGAGAGAGGTATTATAATGATTTCAAAATTTTTAACTATGGGATGGACATATAACGGAAAATGTATAACAGAAATATCAGATATGCCAGAAGGTACTATCGGATTCATATACAAAATTACAAATGGACAAACAGGTCAATATTATATAGGAAAAAAATCTCTATATTCACATAGAACTTTACCACCACTAAAGGGTTACAAAAGAAAAAGAAAAGTAGTGAAAGAATCTAAGTGGCAAGATTATCGTTCATCTAATGCAAATGTACAACTTTGGTTTAGTGAAAATGATAAAGCTTTGAATGAAGATAGAAGAAAAGATATTAATGATAGATTAGAATTAAGGATTCTTAGATTCTGTAAAGGTAAAAAATCCTTAACCTATTATGAACTACAAGAACAATTCTCACATAATGTACTTGCAGACGAGTTATCTCTAAATGATAACTTATTAGGAAAGTTTTTTAGAAAAGACTTGGAAAATTAAAATATTTTTTGTATATTTGATATATGGGTAAGAATACTTTAGTTGTAATGGGATGCTCTATGACAGAAGGTCAAGGATGTTGGGGTGATTTTAATAAACACATCACAAAAGTTGATGATATCTTAAAACTAAGGAAAAAATATATTAATAGATTTTACGAATTTGGTTGGCCAAATATTGTAGCTAAAGAACTTGGATTTGATAAAGTAATAAATTTAGGTAAAATAGGAAGTTCAACATCAGGTCAACTAAAGTTTTTTAAAGAACAGAATTTTGGTAATGATAATGTATATATTATATGGATGTTAACTGAGCCAATTCGGTTTTCTTTTTATAAAAAAGGAAAAATAAAAAACATTCATCCAGCTAAAGGAACACCTATTGGAAATTCCTATATAGATTTTGTAGATGATATAACATTAGATTCGTGTCTTGAACAATTATTTTACATTAAGTGTATGAGAGATATTTCTAAATTGAATAACTATAATTTATTAATTACACATTGGAACTCTGCATCTAAACACACTCAATCATTAGATGATGTTACTGATAACTATTTACACAAAGTTCCAACAACTATATTACCATCTAATAGAAAATTTATTTCAAATGTATGTGGTCATCCTAATGAATTGGGATATGATTGGATGGCAAAAACTATATTAAAAGAAATTAAAAATAATAATAAAAATTTTATCATATCTGATAAAAAAGATAAATTAGAATATATTGCACCTGAACACAAATCATATACTATAAATAAAGAATTACTATAATGAGTGTTAAACAGATAAAAAATATATTAAATTTAGATACGTTATCTATTATCAAAAAGAATAATAGGGATGTTTTTATTAAACAAATTAATAATCTTCAAAAAAGTAAAGAATTTTGGAATTATAAAATAGTTCAATTTAGTAACGATGTATCAATATATAACTTACCAACAGATAGTTTAGAATTTGATTTAATAAAAAAAGATATAGATAAATTAAATTTAGAGGTTAATATACAAGGAATAATGTATTACTATTGGCAACCTGGTTCATATATTCCATGGCATAACGATGGTATCTACTCTAATTCTATTACTATATACTTAAATAATAAATGGGATTATAGTGAAGGTGGTTTATTTTTATACAAAGATGGAAACGATATTAAAACTATAATACCAAGTGATAACTTAGGAGTTATTCAAACGGGTGGTGTTGAACACTCTACAACAATAACAAACACAGAATCCCCAATTAGAAAAACTATTCAAATATTTTTAAACGATAAAAAACATAATACACTATTGTGAAAACATTTATAATCAGAATAAGTAGTAATGAAGATTCAGTTAGGTCTGTAAAACAAACAATCCAAAGTGCAAAAGATGTAGGATATAAAGAATCAATTGAAATATTTGAAGCAATTAAACCAACTGAGTGGAAAGAGATTCTACCATATGAAAATACGTTTCATAATTACGAAAGACCAGATAATGTTGGTGCTTGTTTTGCTTCTCATTATTTGTTGTGGAAAGAGTGTATAAAGTTAAATGAACCTATATTAATATTAGAACATGATGCAATATTCAAAAGTAATATACCTGATATAGATTTCAATATGTGTGTTAACTTTGGTAGACCGAGTTACATTAGACCTCATCATATGATTTATGAAGAACCAAAAGATGGATTAAATTGGCCAAATCAAGTTAACTTCTTAGGTCATCATGCATATGCAATTAAACCAAATGCAGCTAAAATATTCTGTGAAGATGTAAAGAAAAGAACTTTATCTGCAAATGATGTATGGATTGAAAGAGTAACATATCCATGGTTAGAAGAATATAGACCATTCCCCATTTGGGCAGATACTGATTTCTCTACTATACAAACGATGTTACCAGATGAAAACCCACTAAAACAAAAATATGATGAAATTACTGATGTTAATAGTCCTTATTACGATTATTTAATGAAACATTTTTCTCATGTTCTAAAAGGACCACAATCAGAAAGACATATAGATATATGATATTAGAAAAAAATATATTATCTAAGAGTGAATGTGATTTGTTTATAGAAAGAGCAACACTAAAAGGATTTAAAAATAGTTTAATTGGTGATGGAAACGAAAATTCTAATATAAGAACTTCCTATGAGGTAAATTTAGATATAGATGATGTAGTTGGTAATCTATTATTAAATAAATTAAATGAGTTTAATATTACATCACTACCAAAGTATCTAAAAGTAATAAAATACACTAAAGGTTCTTTTTTTAAAAAACATAAAGATACCTACGATGATGTAAAAAATCGTAAAAGGTATAAAACAATGGTTTTACAACTATCTAATACTGCGGATTATCAAGGAGGTGATTTGAAGGTTTATACTGACTTGAGTAAAGATATATATTTCCCTATATCAAGACAACAGGGTTCGGTTTCTATATTTCCAAGTGATTTTACACATGAGGTTTTGGAAATTATTGACGGAATTAGGTACACTATTGTTATGTGGTTAGAATCAGATAATTTTGATAGTAATAAAAAAATATTAATATAAATTTGGAATTTACAAATATTTTTCGTATATTTGTAGTGTTAAAAGTATAAATATGCTTTCACATCACGAGAAACAAGAGGTTATAAACATATTAAATGATGTTTTGGGTGTTGGTACATCGATGAAAAACGATGAACAAGCACACCATTGTCCATTCTGCCATCATCACAAGAAAAAGTTACAAGTTAATTTAAAAACACAATATTGGCATTGTTGGGTTTGTGATGCAAAAGGAAGAAAGATACAGAGGTTACTTAAAAGACTGCATGTAGATTCTCGTAAATTAAAGAAAATATATGAAATCTATGGAGATGATTATGTTGTATATTCAAAAGAAACTGAAGAAGAGAAGGTTGAGTTACGATTACCAAGTGAATTTAAATCACTTTTAAAAGTACCAACAGGTAAAGTAAAACCTGTGTACAGAAAAGCTCTTAGGTATGCTGAAGATAGAGGTATTACTAAAGAAGATATTACAAGATATAATATCGGTTATTGTGATACTGGTATGTATTCCAATCGTATTATTATTCCATCTTATGATTCTGATAACAGACTCAATTACTTCATCGCACGTTCTATACACTCTGAAGAAAAGTTTAAGTATAAGAATCCGCCAGTTTCGAAAAATGTTATTATGTTTGAAAACCAAATAAATTGGAACGAACCAATAACATTAGTTGAGGGTGTATTTGATGCAATGGCGGTAAAAAGAAATGCTATTCCTATACTTGGTAAATTTATTCCAAAAACTTTAAATGATACTATATATAAAAAGGGTGTTGAAAGTATCAATATATTATTGGATGGGGATGCTCAAGACCAGGCTTTATACTACACTATGCAATTCCAAAATCAAGGAATCACTACAAAAAATATTAAACCCACAGATAAAGATGCATCTGAAATGGGGTTCACAGAAGTAAATAATAAATTAAAAGAATCTAAGAAAACAGGATTCGGTGATATTATATCACAAAAACTAAAAGGTTTATGATAATAAATAAGGTTTACCACCTTGCAGATTTACACATTAGAAATCTACAAAGGCACAAAGAATACAAACAAGTATTTAAAAAATTCCTAAAACAAGTTAAAGAAGATAAAATTGAGGATTCCCTCATTTATATTGCTGGTGATATTGCTCATGCTAAAACTGAGATGTCACCTGAACTCGTACACGAAATAAGTTGGTTTCTCACCGAGTGTGCGAAGTTAAGAGAAACTGTGTTAATCACAGGTAATCATGATTGTAATTTAAATAATTCCCACAGACTAGATGTACTCACACCTATTATCGAAAATCTTGGAAATAATCGAATTCATTATCTTCGTGATACTGGTGTCTATAATATCCATAATCTTACTTTTGTTGTTTATTCTATATTGGATGACAAAGAAAATTGGCCTAAAGGAGATACCATTGATGGAGAAAATAAAATCGTTTTATTCCATGGACCAGTAAACAAAGCTCAAACAGATATCGGCTATACCGTTTCTTCAAACTCATTCCAAGTGGATATGTTTGATGGATTCGATATGGCCATGTTGGGTGATATCCACAAAAGACAAACATTCGGACCTGGTTATGAACACATTGCTTATGCTGGTTCTATGATTCAACAAAATCATGGTGAGTTATTAGAGAATCATGGATATCTACTTTGGGATATTCCAACAAGAACTTTTACAGAACATCATCTACATAATGATTATGGATTCTTAACAGTTGATGTAGTTGATGGTAAGATACCTCAATGGGTGTATGATGAGGTTGGTACTAAACTTCCAAAGTATCCAAGATTAAGATTACGATTTACAAGAACAGAAGCTTCTGATATGAAAAGAAGAATAACTGAACTAAAGAAGTTATTCAAAGTTGCTGAAGTTACTGTAACGAGAACTGATACAATAGGACAACTAAAAACAAATCAAAAGGTAAACAAAAACATCGTTGGTAATGTTAAAGATGAAACATTCCAAAACTCCTTAATACGAGATTACTTAGAAAGACAATATTTGTTAGAAGATGAGGAGTTAGATAAGATAGCAGAAATTAACTCAGAGTTAAATGGACAGATAGATGATTCAGATTCAATAGGTAACATCTTATGGACACCGAAAGAGTTTCAGTTTTCTAATATGTTTTCATATGGTGAGGATAACAAAGTAAGGTTTAATAAAGCTCAAGGTATCGTTGGTATCTTCGCTCCAAATGCCTCTGGTAAATCCTCTCTCTTCGATGCATTATCATTTTGTATCTATGATAAGACTTCTCGTACAAACATCTCTAAGAACATCTTAAATAATCGTAAAACAAACTTCTATTGTAAGTTTAACTTCGAGATAGATGGAATTGATTATTATATCGAAAGAAGAGCTAAATATGTTAGGAGACAAACATCGGTAAAGGTGGATGTAGATTTTTGGAGAGATAACAATGGAGTTATAGAATCACTTAATGGAGAACAACGAAAAGATACTAATAAGGAAATAGAAAAGTACTTAGGTAAGTTCGAGGACTTTGTTTTAACTGCTCTTTCTCTACAAGGAAATAACGCACTCTTTATAGATAAATCACAATCGGAAAGAAAAGAAATACTTTCTCAATTCATTGGTGTAAACATCTTTGATAAATTATATCAAAAGGCTGCTGATGAGAATAGGGATAATGCAACACTTATCAGAAAATTTAAGAGTGATGATTTTACGACAAAATTAGCGGAAATCGACACTGATTTAAAAACAAACAAAAATGATTATAAACTTTTAGAGATAAATCAAAAAGCTTTAAAAGACGAAGAAGATGTGTTGAACAAAAGGATTATATCCCTAAACGAGAAAATCGTTAAGTTGAATGCTGATAGTGGGGTTTCGATTGAAGAGTTAGAAAAAAGATTGAAAAACCTCGAAACCAAAAAGGATGGGGTTTCAACCACAAAAAGTTCGGTTCAAGAAAGAATCACCTTTAGGGAAGAACTACAAATTACTTTAGAAGAAATCTTAGATAAGTTTGATGAAGAAGATTTAGAAGAAGGAATTACAAAATTAAAAAGATTAAGAAAGAATTTATCTAATATTGATTCTGAAATAGAAAAAATTAATATTAAGTTAGAATCTTTATACGAAAGAAAACAGCACTTAGATTCACACAAATATAATGAGGATTGTGATATTTGTATGGAAAATTCTAAATCTATTTTAGATACAAAATCTGAAGTAGAATCAAAGATAAAGGAGTTGGAAGAATCTTTACAACACAATGAAAAAGAAAAGTTAGATTTAAACATTGAGATTGATTCTTTGAAAGGATATGAGGATGAGTGGGATAAGTATAAAGATGCTAAAGATAAAGAGGATAAATTAGATAGAGAAATATCCCAACTTATCAACAAGTTATCAACAACCGAAACTGAAGAAATCCGTTTAGATACACAAATTACTCAACAGCAACAACTTATCAAAGAATATTATAAGAATGAGAAACAAATTCAGAAGAATAAAGAAATCAGAGATGAGATTAGTGGAGTAAGAGAAAAACTTACAATTGTTAAAGATGAACTTAAAGGATACAATACAGATATCCTTAAATTAAATGGTAAAGTATCAGCATTACAGAATCAGAAAGAAACTATTGAAGATAGAATCAATGAGGTTAAGGATATGGAATCTCAAAGTAGATTATTTGATTTTTACTTAAATGCTCTTTCTAAAGATGGTGTATCTTATGAATTGATTGAAAAAGCATTACCAATGATTGAGGGTGAGGTAAACAATATTCTTGCACAAATCGTAGAGTTTGGAATGCAATTAGAAATTGATGGTAAAAACATTAATGCTTATTTAGTGTATGGAGACCAGAGATGGAGTTTGGAAATGTGTAGTGGAATGGAAAGGTTTATTAGTGGTTTAGCAATTAGAGTTGCTCTAATCAATGTATGTAACCTACCAAGACCTAATTTCCTTGTGATAGATGAAGGATTCGGTACATTAGATAGTGAGAACCTACAATCCCTATTTATGTTGTTTACATACCTTAAAACTCAGTTTGATTTCGTTATGATTATTTCACACATTGATTCAATGAGAGATGTTGTAGATGGTCTTATAGAGATTAAGAAAGAAAAAGGATTTTCTAATGTAAAATTTTAATGAAAGCGTATCACTTAGAAAAATCATTATTGGGTGGTGAAAAATTTCCTATCTATTATACACCAGAACTAAATGGTGGTGGTCTTTTTTGGTGTAATCAATTAAAAGAAATAAAGTATTCTTTACCAAAAGTAAATTCTGTTATGGAAATGGGATGTGGGCCTGGATTTATTGGGTTCTACATAAAACATCAACAAAACTTAAAAAAGTTAGTATTGATTGATATCTATGAACCAGTTAGAGAAGTAATTAATAAAACTATTAAAGAGTGTGGTTGGGAAGATGATGTGGAGTTATACATTAGTAATGGATTAGATGATTATACTGGTAGTAAAGTAGATATGGTTGTTTGTAATCCACCTCATTTAACATCTCTTAGTGATTTTGAAAAGCATAAACATTTACAGACGGGTATTACTAAAAGAATGTTACTTGATGATGAGTTAAGGTTACATAAAAATTTTTTAGAAAACCTTGATGCTGTACTTCATCCAAATGGTTATGTTTTTTTATTAGAAAATAAAACGTCCGTTTTACCTGAAACGATATTAAAAATAAACCCCAAGCTTAAAATTATAGATTACATAGACCATCCTTCTTCTATGTGTTATTCTGCACTTTACCAACTTACTTAGAAACTCGTAATACATTGTTTGGTTTATCTTTATCAGATATACCTAATTTTATTTTTATCAATCTTTCAACTAATCCACTTTTAGAATAACCATTCTCACAGCAGTAATCGTGTAATTCTTTATATAATTCCCTTTTAACTTGTATTGTAGTATATTTTCCCATAATATATAGATTTCTATTGAATATATATTCATAAATATAAATCAAATATATTTATAGTAAGATTAATAGGAAATATTTTATGGCAATTATCAAGAAATTTTCACCATTTCAAAATCTTAGTAACTTTTCAACATTTGTTGATGATGATAATCCAAATTCAGAATACTTTAAGATTACTGAATTTAAGGAAACATTTACAGGTGGTAAAAACGGGTTTCTTATAGAAGGGTGTCCGGAATTAAAAGAAAGTTCTGAGGTTAAGATAGAACTACTTGATGTGGAGGGAAATCCCATATACTTCGAGCCTGGAGATGGTATACCAGAATATTATGAAGGTACATCTAAATTAATATCAGTTCATGTTTATGAGGATACTCCAATTGGATTGGGAAAGATAACTATACTTGGTGAACTAAAACAATATAAAGATTCTTTTGGAGCTCTTGTAGATATACCCAATGAATGGAGGGGTGTTTACAATGTTAAGTGGGAAAGAACATTTCAGGTAAATAAAAATTTATCCAATGAAACAACTGTTAGGTTTTATAAAAGACCTTCAGTAACAATTACAGAATTAATAAAACCCATATTTTCTAAATCTATTCCAACTGTAACTGATACTGGTCATGTACATGGGTTTTCTATAACACCATCTGTTGGTGAAAATATTACAACATGGAGAGCTGGTACATCATATGGATTACGATTAACAAGTGGTTCTTGGGATGTTGATGTAGATGAAAATATTATTACAATTTCAAATCCTTCATATCAAGCTAGAATAATTGAAGTATTGGATTCGAAACAGGTACTTGTTGATATACCTTATACTGAAAATAATATTGTAACAGATTTTGAATCTGGTTCTTATTCTGTTACTTATACTGATTTTCAAAATCAAGTTGTTGGAGAAACTTCTTTAACAGGTTCATTTGCTAAAGTAGATATATCACAACTTAAAACTTTTGTTGGTGATGTTGCTAGAGTAAAGGTATTTAGAAAATCAAGAAACGCTGTTGGTGATTTTCAATTTGTACAAGAATCAAAATTAGAATCATCAGAATTACTTAGAGATATTACAACAACATCGGATACGGAATTGTCGTATGGTAGATTCGATGAAAACAACTTAACTAACTATTGGGTAACCTCATCTGATTCACATCCTACTTCAATCAACTCAGATGTTTTATCTCAAGCAGTAAAGATTGATTATGATGAGAATGTAGGTGGTGTACAGAGATTAATAACATCAGAATCAATATCAGTATCAAGTGATGTTGAATATACACTAAACTTTAGAACATTACTAAGTGGTTCACTTGATGATAGTGGTAAAACAATAAGGGCGTTTTTTAGTTCATCAAACTTTACACAAGATTTTACAACAATAAGTGGTTCTGCTATTTATAGAGCAAGACAAAATATATCTGAAAATATTATATCTCAAAATACTGGTGATGCAAAATTAGTATTCGAGGTTCAAGGTTCTGATTGGTACATTTCAAATGTATCTTTAAGAAATGCACAAGAATCATCATTTTCACCAGATGAATTTACTTTAATTCAAGATATTCCAAGAAAAACTGCATCTGAAACATTTGATTTTAGATTTGAGTTTTATGATATCAATAACAATTATATACCTGTTGATGTTTCTGCTGTTGGTGTATTTAATGGTGGTAATGATTTTCCTACAAGTGCAAAATTATTAACATTTGAATCCGATAGAAATGCATTTAGATTTTCAAGTGGTTCGGTACAAAATCCAAAGAATCAACAAATACAACTTAAGATAACCCAAAATAACTTAACGGGTTCAATATTGTTTGAATCATCTGCATTTGATGTTGATGGTAATTATTTAAATCCAAATGATTATACACAATATCCTGGTTTACTAACAGGTGTAAATCCAGCTGGAGGGTTAATTACTATAAATAATTTTACTGGTTCAAGAACTGATAATTCACCAACTCCTTTTGTTGGTTCTGTTATTTATACCGCTTCATTAGAAAACTTACAAGAGTTTGAAACTGTTTATAGATTAGAAGATGGTGATAATGCACCTCAACTTATTGTAACTTCAAACGCAAATCAATTTACATATGAACCAACTGCATTAGAACCAAAGCCATCTGGTCAATCGATTACAGTTAGAGCTCAGAGAAAAAACTTAGCATCTTTAATTACACCAATAGAAATAAATAGTGGTAGTAATAAACCTAAATTAAATTATGTAGATACTGTTAATGGTATAGATACATATACTTTAACCGCAACTACATTCTCAGCTTCTTTTTCCGATAACTCATTTGATGAAGTAACTTATTCATTTACTGGTTCGGATGTATTTGGTAATAAACAATCAGATGAAATTACGATTTCAAAAGTAGTTAACTTTGATGGTGTATCTATAACTCTTACAAACGATTCAACTACATTTAGAGCAAATGGACAAGGAGCGGTTCTTGATAATTTTGCAAGTGGTGATGGTGAGGTAGAAGTTAGAATTGCAAATAAAGAGATACAACATAGTGATGGACTAACTTCACCAAACAGATTTGATATTGTATCCGCAACAGCAACAAATGTGACTGAGGCATATTCATCCTATACTACCAATGAATATGGTATTTCCTCATTATCTGCAGATAGTGGTTCTTTGATACTGAGTGTAAAATATCTTGCTGGTGATAATAGTACTTCACAATCTTTTCAGAAAAAAGTAAACTATACTAAAAACAGAATAGCATCCCCTTCTATTGTATTTGATACTACAAATAAAACACAGAATGTAGATGCTAAATCAACGGGTGCACAATTAAGTTCATTTGATTCATCTACAATGGCTATTCGAGAATTCTATACAGGTTCTCTTACATCATTTTCTTCAGCTAATATCGATTTAACAATAACATCTGGTTCTAACGATGTAAGTGGAAATCCTTTAGTAACAAGGAGTGGATTAAGTTTATCTTATGGTGAATTACCAAATAATACAAACTCAACTCAAGTAGGATTAACTGCTACAGTAACAGATAGTGAAGGAACAAGTAGAGAGGTTAGTGATACCGTTTCACTTTCTAAAACAAATGCTTCTGCACCAAATGTTGAGATACAAGTATATCCTTCATCTCAAACTATAACTGCAAACTCTGTTGGTAGTGGTTCAGCAACCCCATCTAATTTATCAATTGTGGTATCTGAAGGAGGAACAACAAGAACAATATCCTCAATTGGAACAATAACAACAACTGGTGGATTAAGTGTAAATACACCAACTTCTCCATTTACAACAATATCGTTTACTTCAGATGCATCTGATATGACATCTGATACTGGTACAATTACGATACCAGTTACAACAACAAATAGTGAAGGAAGTTCTGTAACAAAAACTATAACTGCAATTGTTACAAGAGCACGAGAAGGTGAAACTCCCGTATTAGTTACTCTTACTCCACAGGCTCAAACTATAACTGCAAATTCTTTGGGTAGTGGAAGTGAATCACCACAAACTATTAGTGTAAGTGCAAAACAAGGAAGTACTGATGTTTTTGATTCTATGACAGTTTCATATAGTGGAGGTATAGGTGGAACGATTTCAAGTAATAACTTAACATTTACAGATACGGCATCTGATATGACTTCTGATACAGAAACTATAACATTTGCTGTAACATATACAGATTCTGCAGGGGATACATCTACTGAAAACATTACTGCAAATATTTCGAGAACAAGAGCTGCAAGACCAAATGTTGAGGTTTCGGTTTCTCCAACAGGACAAACAATAGAAGCAAATTCGCGTGGTAGTGGTTCGGCAACTCCACAAACTTTAACAGTAAGGGCACTTGAGGGTGGTACGAGTAGATTTGAAGAAATCACTAATGTTTCATTTTCAAATGGATTGGATGGTGATGATTCTCCATTATCAAACACAGTAGCATTTACATCAACTGCAACTGATATGACATCTGATACCGGTACTGCAACTGTAACTGTTTCATACCAAGATAGTGAAGGAACACTTGGTACTAAAGATGTGATAGCAACAGTATCAAGAGTTAGAGTGGCTCAACCAGGTATAAATTTCTCAGTTACTCCTGCCGCTCAAACAATTGCTGCTAATTCAAATGGTACTTTAACTGGTACAATACAAGATGTAAGAGTTGATGGGTTTGAAGGTAATAGTGCTTTAACATATAATCAAGGAACTCTTAGTGCTGGTCAATATAAAATTACTAATGTAACTGGTGTAAGTGTTTCAGATACAACACCATCGGATGAGAATATTGATATTACAGGTTTTAGTGGAGATAGTGCAACTGGTACTGCTTTTATTGGATTTAAAGATAACGAAGGAACTACTGGTACAACAACTATTAAATTTACACTTTCTAAATCTAAAAAAGCAACACCAGTTGTTGCGATATCTGCAAATCCACAATCACAAACAGTTGATTCAAATTCAGCATTTTCATCAGTTGGAACACCATCTGCTGTAACAATAATTGTTAACGAAGGTGGTAGTAATTATACACATACGACAGGTACGGTCACTGCAAATAAATTTAAAATTACTGGTGTAACAAATGGTACAAATAATAATGATGGAACTATTACACCAACCACACCAAGTGATGCCAATGGAACAACTTCTGTTGTAACTTTAAGTTACACAAACTCAGAAGGTAGAGAATTTACATCGAAAACAATTACGGTTAATGTTGGTGTTGCAGTTCAAGGAGATGATGGAGCGGCTGGTCCTGGTATTACATTCGTTGGAGATTGTTCTGATTTAGCAAGTACATTTACTTGGACAAGTGATGAGAACACAAGACAAGTTACTAAGGTTGGTAGTTCGTATTATATTACAAAAGATGCGGCCGATGGTGTAGCAAAATCAACAACAGGATGTCCTGGTGATACTGGTTGGGGAACTTACTTTGAAACAATGACATCTTTTGCATCGGTTGCTACCGATGTACTTTTTGCTCAAGATGTTTACGCTAACAAAACAGTTAATATTGGTACATCTCCAAATGGAACTGAACCTGTAATCGCATTAAATGCAGATGCAAGTAATGATTATGCAAATCCATACATTGGAATCGGTACATCTGCTTATAATGGCACTGGTATATTCTTAGGATATAATAGTGATGTTGCTAAACTATCCTTAAAATCATCAACAAATTCGTTATTGTGGGATGGTACAAACCTTACAGTAAATGGTGGTGGTACATTCTCAGGTGATTTATCTGCAGCTGGTGGTACTTTTGAAGGTAGTTTATCAGTAGGTTCTGGTGATGATATATTAAAAGTTGATTCGAGTGGTAACTTACATATCGGAGATGCTAATTATGCGGATGCACCATTTAAGGTATCCAATGATGGTACACTTACAGCAACTGGAGCAACAATTAGTGGTGCAATTACTATAACTTCTGGTGATACCGCGGATGCAATTGCTCAAGCAAAATCAGTTGCAGATGCGGCAACAGGAAGTGCCGCCACTGCTCTATCGGCCGCTCAAGGTGCTCAACAAGATGTTGATAACTTGAACATACCAACAGTACCAACTACATTTAATCCAAATAACTTGTCAAATGTTGGTACACCATCTGTTAGTGGATTACATTTAGGTGAGGATAAAATGGGATTCTATAATGCAACTGCACCAGCTGGATGGAAATCTTATTTAGATAGTAGTGGTAACTTTTTTCTTGCAGGTACAAATAGTGGAGCTGCCGCTCCATTGAGTTTTACAGGTACAACCGGTATCTTATCAGTTACAACAGGTGCAACAATTGGTGGTTGGACAATTGATTCAAATTCGATACACACTGGTACAAAAGGAAGTAGTGGAAACTTTACATCAGCAGGTGCTATAACAATTGGAAGTAGTGGTTTTATATCAGCAAATGGATTTTATATTGATACTGATGGTAACTTTGTACAAGAAACCACAAAAACTAAACTAAAGAAAGATGGTGTTGCAACACCAAGAGCTTTATCTAATTTATTTGATATTGATTCATCTGAAATATTTATTAAAACTGCTGCAAAAATTGGTAGTGGAACTCAAAAGGGTAGTTTCTCAACTGCGTTTGCATTTGATACCGATGGTACGTTTTCTTTAAATAATGATTTTAGAATAAAAGGCTCATCATCTGGAATCGGGACTCGATTTAATACTATATCTACCAACTTCTCAGCGATTGATACTCGAGACGGTTTCTGTGTATTACCTGGTACTAAAATAATTTCTAAAAGAGGTGAGATAAATGTAGAAGATACAAAAGAAGATGATGTAATCAAAATATTTAACTTTGAAACCAAAGAATGGGGATGGTCATCTATTGATGAAATTATTACTAATAAAGTACAAGGATGGAGTAAGATAGAAACAGAATTAGGTAAAAAGTTAAAATGTTCTAATTCACATTTACTATATCATCCTGATTATCCTAATTGTGAAATTTCTGTTGATAAACTCGGAGTTGGTGGTGAGTTGTATGTTTATGCTGATGGAAGATTAGTTATTGATAAAATAAAAAGTATAGAAACTTTTGATGAAGAAGTTGAGGTTTGGAATTATGAATTAGATGTAGTGCATAATTATATTTCAGATGGAATACTTTCACATAATATGTCTGCAAAATTAGACGCAGTTGTAACATTAGGACACGCATATAAAAAGAGAATATCGGAAAATATTTCAAGAGGTGATTTAGTAAAAGTAGATTCAAATAATGAACTTATAAAAGTATCATCAGCAAAAGATACATCGGTGGTTGGTATTCTTTGGGAAAAATATGAATTAAAAATAACAAACCTAATAACTGGTTCCGTAGAGGATGGATACACTCCTTTTACAGCATCAGAAGAAATGGTATCCGCTTCATATTTGGATTCATTTGGTAATTATTTAACAAATAATGAAACTGGTTCAAAAGAAATGTGGAGAGTAGCATCTCTTGGGGATAGTATTGAATGGAATATATCCGGTTCTTACTTTAGTTTAACAGGATTTAAAATGTGTAATCAAGGTGGTGATGTTGTACCTGGTGATTTACTTTGTTCTTCAGATACTCCTGGTTATTTAATGAAACAACCATCAGAGTGGGTAGTAACAGGATTTAATGGAGATTCTACTCCAATTTACGAAGAAAGACAATCACAATGTTCTTATACAGTAGCAAAATCTATGGAATCATCTTCGTGGGATTCTAATGGTAAAATGGAAGGCGTGTACGGATATCTATATTGTGGATAAAAAATAATTAATGAAGGTTTTTGTAACAACAGGTTGTGGTAACATCATTCAAGGTGGTGCTGATATGTGGACTAATAATTTTATAGAATTAGTTTTACCTCATCTTTCTGAATACTATATTTTGGTAGATTCTAAAAAACCAATTGGATGGAAAGATACATATCATCTTGAGAAAAGTGGTAAATTACACTTTCACTTAGAAAACGAAGAAAAAACAGATTTTATTTTAAGAGTTTGTAAGGAAATTCATTTCTTACATGCAAACTACCATAAAAGAGAACATCTTTGGAAACATAAAGATAAGTGGGGAACTATTTTTGTACAAGCATATTTACCAGATATGTTAGATTATGGAGATTCACTAAGACAGTTTAATACAAGTGTAGTAGAAGAAGATGTAGATTATTTACTTACTCATTGTAAGAAAAGAATTTGGATTGGAAATAATCCTTCTCGTATCTTTGGTAAGTTTAAAACTGATACCATACCAAACTTTTATGAATTTAAACAAAATAAACCATTAAATAAAATTAATAATAAACTTGGATTTACTTCTCGAATTGAATCAAGAAAAAATGTGCATTATTTAGATGGATTACCATCTTATGTTTTGAGTGGTTACTATGATTGGAAAAACATATCTGAAACGAACAGGTTTGATTTCTCTAAGGTTAAATACTTTAAATGGAACATTGATATACTTGAATCGTTTATGAACCTTAAATGGAGTATTTCACATTCATGTCATACTAACGAACCATTTGGTTACTCCATCTTTCAGGCAGTAGATTGGGGTAAGTTGCCTATCTTAGATGAGAATTGGGGAGAAGTTGATTACAAATATAGAGCATCTACCAAACAAGAATTTAAAGAAGTGTATGAAACTATATTATCAGATAATCATGAAACACACTTAAAACAATTTAATAATTTAAAACAATATTTAAAATCCTTTGATGATAAAAATAGGTGGTCATCGGAGGTTGTTAGTATTTTTAATTAATATATTTTTATATATTTATATACGTTTACTGATTTTGACCATACTTATAAACATGGGGGTTTGGGGGTAGTGCAAGACACTAAGACAACTGACAAATAAAAAGACAAATTAAATACCTATAACTAAGACACTAAAGTAGTTATGACACTATTCAATCTCGATTTTTTGCGTGAACATTTAACGAATAATCAAATACCTCAAACTGATGTAAATGGTAATGAGTTTCATGTTCACAAACCTGTTCCTTATAGATGGACTCATGGAGCAACTGACTTAACTCTTGGTGATGGGTTGTTAATTTATTCTATAATTCATTACATGAGAGCAAAAGTTTGTGTTTGTTTGGGTAGTGGTGGTGGATTCATTCCAAGAATCATGACACAAGCAAGGGTTGATTTATATGATTCACAAATATTTGAAGGAAATAGAGATTATAATTGGGGAGATATAGGTTGTACTTATCTTGTTGATGCTGATAATGGTGTGGGTGGGAATGTTGATTGGAAAGATGAAAACTCTTTTTTAAGAAAAAACTTTTTTCCAAGAATTATATTAGATACAACTGAAAACGCATATTATAACTTTTTTGTTAAAGAAGATATCAAGATAGATTATCTACATATAGATGCTGGACATTCATACGAGGATGTTCATAATGATTTCACACTTTATTCAAAGATATTATCTCCACATGGAATTATATCAATACATGATACTGATGTATCTTTTGAAAAAGATTTAATTGTAACCGAAGATGTTAAATCTAAAGATGACCAAGACAATATTACAAATGGCCCCTCAAAATTAATTGAAGAATTGAAATCAAATAAAGATTGGGAAATTTTCAACTTTTTTAATAACGGTATATTTAAGACTAAACCGAGTTCTACTGGTTTGACAATTCTTCAAAGATGCAGAAAATAAATTTGGTTACAGTTGTTGGGCACAACACTACACTTCTTTCACATATGATAAACCACTACAAAGATATCGTTGATGATATTTATGTTGTTGTTTATAGACAACACTCACTTGATGGAATATTAGAAGAGGTACTTAATCTTGGTATCAAACCATATAAAGTAGTAACAGAAAAAAAATTTAATTGGGAAAGAGTAACTCAATTATACAACGAAGTAAAGCAAACCAAACCCGATGAGTGGTGGGTGGTTTCGGACGATGATGAACTTCATGTTTACCCAAAACCCTTAAGAGAACTTATTACAGAATGTGATGAGAATGGGTGGGAGTTTATCACAGGAGGATTCCTCGATAGGATAGGAGAGGATGGTGAGTTTCCTTTGGTAACAAAAGAAACTAATATTTGGGAATCGTTTCCATTTGCTGGATTTTTTAGATATCCAATGAGTGGAGCGATGCCAAATAAATGTTGTGTAATGAAAGGTTCTGTGGATGTAACACCTGGTCAACACTTTGCTGTGATTGGTGATACTGATACTTGGAGAGAACGAGGATGGAATCATCCTAAAAGATATCCTATTGAAAAAGGATTAATCCAAGTACATCATTTTAAATGGGATTCAACTGTTTTAAAAAGATTAAAAGAAGTTTCAGAAACAAAAAAAGATTATTCCTTTTGGAAAGAGTACAAAAAAATGTACAGAGCCATTCAAGTATTTGATTGGAAAATAGATGTGAATAATCCTGAGTTTATGTTTGAAAGAATGGGAGATAGTGGATACTTTGATTATATGAAGTGGAAAGAACTCTCAGATGTTATAGTAAAAATCTAAATGAAAGATAAGTTAGCGATAATAGTTCCGTATAGAGATAGACAAGACCACTTAGATGTCTTTGTTCCTCATATGCACGAGTTCCTCAAAGATAAAGGAATCGAATACACTATTTTTATTGCCGAACAAACAGATGATAGACCATTCAACTATGGAAAACTGTGTAACATAGCATCAAAAGAAGTTGGAGAAGAATACACTTACTTTGCTTTTCACGATATCGATATGTTACCAATGAATGATGAGTGTGATTATGGTTATCCTGAATCACCAACTCATTTAGCAAGTAATGTTGAGGCACATGGTGGTGAATTACCTTACCCACAATACTTTGGTGGTGTTATTCTAATGAGTAGAGAAGATTTCGAAACAGCAAACGGATATTCAAATGAATATTGGGGTTATGGTTTTGAAGATTTAGATTTACTTTACAGATTAGAAAGAAGTGGTGCTTACTTAGAAAAAAAATATGATTTAAATAATGTATATTCTAACTATGATGAGTTAGATGTTCTACCATATAGGATTGAAAATGTAAATGTTTGTAATGAGAAACGAATTCAACAAATGGAATACAATACATTTTCTGAAAGTGATTACATATATGGATTACTAAATCCACTTACTAAAAAAATGGTTAAAGATTCGTTTAGTATTTCATTTTGGTTCAATGATGATTTTGAGCGTAAAATGAAAAAAAACTTATTTGTATTTGAAGGATGTGATAGTGGATTGTTTTTGAGTAGGGGAAATGAAATAATAGCACAAATTTGGGATAATAAAGATAATCACGAAGAAATTATATTATCTTACTCAAGAAACAGATGGAATCATTGTGTATATTCATATGATAGTAAAGAAAATATTTTAAAGTTATCTATAAACGATAAAACAAAAGAGATAAAATTAAAAGATAGTTTTGAGATATATGATTACTCTAAAAATAATATAAAAATATCAGATGATTCCACATCTATAATGATATCAAATATTTTAGCGTTTGATTCTTACTTAAGTAATGAAATTATAAACATATTATATAATAGAGGTAATTCATCTTTAGATGATATACATAATAAATTTGGGTTATCACCTGTAATAAACTTAAAATATAATTCTTTATATAAACAATCAATTTTATTAGATAGTGGTTCTTACAAAAATCACTTAAAGTTTTATGGAAGTTTACAATCAGATAAATTAACATATACACCAAATGAATTATATCTGCCAATAAGATTAGATTCTGAATATAAATCTTTAGTTCACAAAAACGATACAGATATAATAAAAAGATATTACGAATACGACCCGGATATTACAGAAAATTCTGATATATTTTTTCACGATGTGATTCCAAATAAATTAGATTATAAATCCATAGGATTGAGTACATTAAATTACAGTATATTAGATATACAAAATAAAAAAAATTATGAACTTATTAGAATTGTTACATAACGAAAAAGTTGTTAAAACTCTTGAAAAGATTGATAATGACTTGAAAGATTTAACAGAACCAAGTTCTGATGATAAATCTATATTTTTAAAAGTTATATTAATAGTTGAAACATTGTTCTTACAAAATAAAAACTCAAGAACAGCAAATATTGGTAGATTCTTTTCAAGATACTATGATAAACAAACAGATATTGATGATATCAATGAAGATATTAAAATGAAAACTGTAAAACGAGATGATATAAAATTTCGTTTAGATGATTTATCGGTAGAGAAAGAAAAGTTAGAATATAGATTACAAGAAATAAATGCAGAAATAGATACTAAACAATGGGAGCCTCAAAAAATAGAAGATGAGTTGGAGAACTTAAAATGGGAGCCTAAAAGATTACAAGATTGGATTGATGAGGCATCCTTTCCAATCGATAACGAAGGTCTTGAAGGTTTCATATTTGAAAAACTAAAAGAAGAATTAATTTATAACAAAAAACTAAATTACAATTATGGCAAAGAACGAGACAACGAAGGTTAAATCTCTTGAAGAAAGAGGTGTAAAGGCCCTTGAATCTATTGCGGGTTCAATTGGAGACATCAACGATTGGTTGTATGAATTAGATGCTGATATGTGGCAAGAAAGATTGGAGTGGTACTTGAATGAGTTCTACCAAATCGCTAAAACAAAAACAGTAGGAACAACAAATAGACCAGAAAGAGGTAGTGAAAGAATCCAAGAGAATACAGAAACTCAAGGAGAAGAAAGTAAATCATAAACTTGGTATAATAGTTCCATATAGAGATAGAGAACAACAACTGAAAAGGTTCTTATCTCATATGAAAGATTATATTAAGGATATTGATTACGAAATCTTCATCATTGAACAGGCAGATGATAACCCTTTTAATAGAGGTAAACTTCTGAATGCAGGATATAAGTATGCCTTAGATAAAGGGTGCGATTATTTTGTATTTCACGATGTTGATATGTTGCCTGAAGATGTAGATTATTCGTATTCAGATAAACCTCTACATTTAGCAACACACTTACAAGAACACGATTACGAAACCACATTTTTTGATTACTTTGGTGGAGTAACAATGTTTACAAAAGAAGATTTCAAAACTATCAATGGATTCTCAAACGAATATTGGGGATGGGGATTTGAAGATGATGATTTACTTATCAGATGTTTAGATTCAAATCTACAATTAGATATGGATTCAAATGGTAGCGATACTATTCAAGAAATAGAATCATTTAAATTTGATGGAAATGAATCCTTTATAAAATTAAGTACAGATAAAAAGTTACACTTATTGGAAGATGAGTTTACAATATCTGTAATGGTTAAACCTGAAAACATAAAATTGAGTGTTAATAAGGATTATGATGAATTTCCCATATTATCAATTCCTGGTTATAACATAGGATTGTTTTATAACTCATTTAGAAGATTCTTCTGTCAAGCATATGATGTTGATAAAAAATCACATTCAATATCAACTGATATTGTTGGTGATAGGTGGGTTCATTTAACAATGGTTTATGAAAATTCAGATACCTTAAAGTTTTATATGAATGGTGAATTGGTTAGTGTTGAAAAAATGAACAATGAGATACTACAATTACCTTCTAATGAAATATATGTTGGGATTGGAAATGGTAAACCAACAAATAAAGACTTCTTTTATGGATTAATATCGGGTATCGAGATATACGATATTGCACTTACTGATGATGAAATAGTTGAGATATATGAAAACCCAACAAAACCAAAACTTAGAAACTTTGGTAATTTTAAATCAAGTGAGTTTTTATATACACAAATATTACCACAATTATCATCATCCACTACTTGTATAGACTTGGGTGGCAAATATGATGTTTATTTGAATAATATATATTTATATAAGAGTAGAGAATCATTTAAAACATTTTTGCCAAAACCACATAGAAGAAATTCTCGATTTGTATCACTTAAACATAAAAGCAACTCTTCGGTTGGTAATAAATGGATTCATAAAGAAACAAGAAAAAATCAATTAAAATACTATAACGATGTTAGAGAAGGAATTGATGATTTTAGAATAGATGGATTAAACACTCTCAGATATAAAGAAATTAAAAAAGAAGAAACTAACTTAGTTACTAAAGTACTAATAGAACTATGATGAGTATGTATAACAGAGGTATAATTGCAGGAAATTTTGATGTAATCCATCCTGGTTATATAAAGATGTTTAAAGAATGCAAATCATATTGTAAACAATTCATAATTCTTCTTCATACAGACCCATCAATCGAAAGACCAGAAAAATTAAAACCAATTCTTACTAAAGAAGAAAGAACAGAGGTTTTAAGTTCAATAAAATTTATAGATTCAATAGCATACTACACATATGAAGATGAGTTGGTTAAATTAATAAAAGATTTAGAGCCAGATATCAGATTTTTAGGGGATGATTATAGAGGCAAAACATATACTGGTTTTGAATTAGATATACCCGTTCATTATCTAAACAGAGACCATGGTTGGTCAACAACCAAGTTTAAAAAACTAATTGCAGATACACTATGAAGTTAGGAGTTTGTGTACCATATAGAAACAGAGAAGCACACCTTAAAGAATTTATACCAAGAATTGGTAAGTACCTTGAGGATAGGGGAATTGATTATCAAATTTATTTTGGTCATCAGGTAGATGATAAGTTGTTCAATAGAGGAGCAACAAAAAATATCGCTGCTGAGTGGGCATTTAAGGAAGGGTGTGATTATGTTGTGTGGCATGATATAGATATGATACCTGAACAAGGTGGGGGAGCTGATTATAGTTTTCCAAAAGAAAACCCAAGACATATCGCTACACAAATTTCACAAATGAACTATGATTTAAAGTACGAAGAATATTTTGGAGGAGCTATTTTATTTTCCAAAGAACAAGTAGAGAGAACAAATGGTTATAGTAATGATTATTGGGATTGGGGCATGGAGGATGATGACCTCTTTTGGAGGTGTGTCCTCGAAGGTTACACAAAAACAGATGTTATGGATTATACAACGAAACCCCAATCTTTTCTCTCGTTTAATGGTAAAGGTTCACATATAGAAATACCATGTACAAGACAATTAAGAAACTTGACTTCTCGTTCACATACAATCTCAGTATTAGTTAGAGCACATCAACAAGAAGAAAAAGTTCCTATTTGGTTAGTTGGTGATATGGAAAGAAGATTTTGTGAGTATCCAATACTTCGTAGACCAGGTTATGATTATGGGTTAAGTTACAACAATTCAAGAACTTACACAGCACAACTTTGGAATAATCAAAGAAATCACATCTATCAATGGATGAAGAATTATGAAAACAGATGGGCGTGGATAACTCTTGTTGTAGATGAAAACAAAATTCATTTTTATATGAATGGAAAAGAATCTGATGCAAGATGGGGAACAGGAACACATTCACCACAAGAATTTGAAGGTATGTTAAAACGATATGGTAATAAAAGTTATTACTTAGGAACAACAACATCAGTACCCGATGATGAACCTTCAAAGTGGTTTAGTGGAGATATTGCAGATGTTAGAATGTGGAATAGAGCCTTAACATCTGAAGAAGTATCAAATATACATAATGAAGTTGAAAATGATGGTTTAATCCTTCATTATGATTTTGAAAATGGTTTAGTGATGGATAAATCAGATAATGATAATGATGGTATCAGTCATGATTGTGAATTTAAAACAGAAGAAATACAAATACCACACACAACAGTACCACATAGAGTACCTGGTAGAATGTTTTGTTTAGAACATAAAGATGAAGGTTTGGTAAAGAACGAACATGGAAAAGATGTGTGGGCAAAAGGTGAAACAACTGCAAGAAATGAAAAAAGATTTGTACATCAAATGCAACAAGGAAAGTGGGATTATAAATCAGATGGTATGAATTCTTTAAAATACGAATTAGTAAGTGTAGAAGAGATTACACCCAAAGCTAAATTTATTAATATTAAACTATGAGTAAAGTAATAGGTAATAACTTTAAAGAAATGAAACAGAAGTTAGATTCTGTTGGGTGTGGGTTTTGTTTAGCAAAATGGACACAAGTTACTATGCATTTACACGATGGTACTACACATTCATGTCACCATCCAGCTCCACATAAGATTGGGTTACGAGAAATAAAAAGAAATCATACAGCGTTACATAATAGTTCTCATAAGAAAAGAGCTAGAAAAGAAATGTTGGAAGATAAACGACCAAAGGAATGTGGATATTGTTGGAAAGTTGAAGATAACTCAAATTCTTTTTCTGATAGAATTTTTAAATCAGAAGAATCGTGGTCAAAACCATATTTTAATGAAATAAAGAATTCTCAATGGAGAGATGATTACTTACCAAAATATGTAGAAGTATCTTTTTCTAATACTTGTAATTTTAAGTGTGGATATTGTGGGCCTTCATATTCTTCAAAATGGGTTGAGGAAATGAGAAAACATGGAGAGTTTTCCACAGGTGATAATTTTAATTCACTTACAACATTAGAAAAAGAAGATACAATACCATATAAAAAAACAGAACATAATCCATATGTAGAGGCGTTTTGGAAATGGTGGCCAGAACTTTACCAAAGTATGGATACATTTAGAATAACTGGTGGTGAACCATTACTTTCAAAAGATACGTTTAAAGTTTTAGATGAAATAATTGAAACCGATGAACCTAATACCAACTTAAAATTATCAGTAAATAGTAATCTTTGTGTTGATGATAAACTTATAGATAAATTTATAGAAAAGGCTAAAGTAATTATCAAAGAAAAAAGAGTAAAAGAATTTATATTATATACATCAGTTGATACCTATGGTGAACAAGCTGAATATATTAGATTTGGATTGGATTTTAAACAATTATTTGATAACATCGATAAAGTACTAACAGAGATACCTGAAATGACTATTGTTGTTATGTCTACTTTCAATATTTTTTCACCATTTAATTATGAAAAATTATTAAGAAAAATATATGATTACAAAGTAAAACATTTTAATACAAAAAGATATTGGAATTCTCCTTTAATATTAGATACATCATACTTAAGATATCCAGATTTTTTAAGTTTTAGATTACTAAAAGGATATTTAGATATTTCTTACTTTGATAAGTTAGAAAAGTATATGAAGTTTTTTTCATCGTATAGAAGCTTGAATTCATATCAATTACAAGAGCCAACAGATAGTGGATTTTCATTAAAAGAAATAGAAAAGATATCAAGAATAAAAGATATTTTTATTGAAGATGATAAATCAGATGTAGAATTTTCTTTAGGTAAGAAAAAGTTTAAACACTACATTGCAGATTATAAACAAAGAAGAGGATTAGATTGTGAAAAAACTTATCCTGAAATGAGTGAATTTATAAAAAATATAAAATGATAATAAATTATAAACAACCATATTGGATAAAATATGAATGGGATTTGGGAGAACACAAAGACCATCAATATGTTACAGAATTTAACAAAAGTGAATCAGATAAAATATCTAATTTATTTCACCAACTAAATTATTCAATTAATATTGATTTTAAGTTGGATAAAGATTTGGAATCTGATAACATCTTCTGTATATTTGGAAAACCTGGTAAAAACTTTGGATTAACATACAACCAAGAAGCTGATACTTTAGCTTTAGAGTTTTGGACGGAAGCCACAACAAAAGTTGCAGGTGATGACTTTAAGTATTTACCATTTCATGGTGTGAAATACGATGAATTATCTAAGGGTGTTGTTATAACAATTATTAGAAATAATGATGAGTTCATCATATATAAAAATTTTGAAAAAATAGGTGAAATTGATTTTGATAAAAACTTAATCGATGATTACCGAACCGAAGGGTTATACTTGGGTACAGGCAATCCTGGTACAGAAGTACCTGAACATAGATATCATGGTTCTGTTGATATAGATACATTATTCTTTATCGAAGATATAACAGATATTGATATTGTGAAAAAAGTATATGAAACTGATGTTAATAATTTAAATAAGTTGGATGAATATAAAAATATTATATTTAATTATGATTTCAATACAATTAATAATCAAGGAATCATATATGATAATTCAGAAAACGCGTTTTTTATAGAACAAGTACCAAGTGAATTTATAAAATAGGAAATAATATGTCAACAGAAAGTTTAAGAAAATGGAGAGATGAAAATCTCAATAGTATATCACCAAGTTTTTGTGCAGCAAAATGGTACAATGTATCTTTACACTTAGGACATGGTTTTAAAAACTCGTGTCATTTACCTTTACCACATCCAATTGATGTAGAAAAGTTAAAAGATAGACCGAGTGAATTACACAATACAGATTTCTCAAAAAGACAGAGAAAGATGATGTTAGAAGGTAAAAGACCAGCCGAATGTTCTTATTGTTGGAAGATTGAGGATATTGGTAGAGATAATATCGCTGATAGAATTTATAAATCAAGAATCTATAAAGAAGAAGATATTGCAGCTATAAAAGATGTTCCATGGGATGCTGATATTATTCCAAAAACCATCGAAGCTTCCTTTGATAGAGTTTGTAATTTTGCTTGTTCATATTGTAACGCAGGATACTCAACTACATGGGGTAAGGATATTGATAAGTTCGGACCTTATCAAAAGTTTAAATCCGTATCAGCTGGAGCATATCAAAACAATGGAGAATGGGCGGATGCTAATGGTAAATACAATGAACAAAATCCATATGTAGATGCTTTCTTAAAATGGTGGCCAGAATTAATCGAAGGAGGATTGGAAGAAATAAGAATTACAGGTGGTGAACCATGTGCATCTCCAAACTTTTGGAGTTTCTTGGATACCATGAAAGATTACCCATCTGAAAAACTTAGATTGGCTGTAAATTCCAATTTAGGTGGTAACTTTAAAAGAATACAACGATTAATTGATGCATCATATCAGTTACCAATTAAAGAATTTGATTTATATACATCTAATGAATCATTCGGAGCTCATGCTGAATATATTAGAGATGGGTTAATTTATCCTGAATGGAGAAGTCATATGGTTGCGTTTCTTGAAGGAGTAAATAAAGATATATTTCGTTCTTTAACAGTAATGATGACAATTAACTCACTATGTTTATTCTCAATAGATGAATTCTTAGATGATATGATTGTATTAAAAAGAAAATATGGTTCTAATAGACCTAATGTTGATTTTAATATCTTAAGATGGCCAGCATTTATGTCTCCATTAGCATTACCAAATGATGTAAAGGAATTCTTACACAATAAATTAAAAACTTGGTTTGAAACAAGAAAACAAGATAAAGATTTTTATCAGTTATTTAGTGATGGAGAAATTGCACAGATAGAAAGATTAGTAGATTACATTGAAGTTGTACAAACAGGTCATGTTACTACTGAAGGAGAAAATGATACTCACTTTCACGATTTTAAATCATTCTATGAACAATATGATAAAAGAAGAGGTAAGGATTTTTGTAAAACCTTTCCAGAACTTGCAGTGTGGTATAATAAAATAGAGGTTGATAAAACAATACCAGATGTACCTATTAAACCAGGAGATATAACTCACTACGAAGATGGTGAATATAAACCAAACTAAATGAATTTTGTTATAAGTGATACAGAAAACCACATTGTAAATGATGGTGGGGTTTTCAAAAATAAAGTAGGTAGTAATAGATTTACTCTTGCACCTATATTTAATGCTATGAGAATTTCAAGTGGAAATATAAACCACAATTTGTTTAAAGTAGATACGTTTACAAAAGATTCTAAACCAGAAAAATATATAATTCCACTTGGTGTTCATAATGACCCTCACAATTGGGGTGGTGGAAAAACATCCAAGTATGAAGATTACGAATCATTATTTGATTTATTAGATTCTGATTATTTGGAAGATTTAAAAAACGAAAAGGCTTTTTTACTTATAGATAGTTCTTTTGAAGGATATCATGATGATTGGATATTTGAATTTTTTCATATTGAATGTAAAGAGAGAAACATAAATCCAAACTACATAATATTCGTTACAGGAAATTCAATAGTGGAAGATTGTTATTCAGATTGGTTAAAAAATAACCCACAACAAAAAAATATTAAGGTTGTACCATATTCTCATTTTGAGTTTGATACTTATTTATTATCAAATGATTTACCACCTGGAAATGATAACTTCCCTCCTACTTTTGAAGAACATATTGAATATAAATCAAAAAACAAAATTGTATCGTTTTGTAATCTAAATAAAAAACCAAGAAGGCATAGAATAAACTTTTATTCTTTATTACATAAAAATGATTTATTAAAAGATGGACTTGTTAGTATGAATTATTTTCATGAATCAGTTGAGTTTTGTAATTATAAACTTACTGAAGATGAAACTAATGAAATAAAAAAAACACTACCAAGTTTAATTTATAATACATCTAATGAAACATATGACCCAAATTATTATGTTACTCGATTTAATGATAAGGTTTGCTTAGATAGTTACTTTTCAGTTATTAGTGAAGCACAATATGAAGATACTCAGAGAACAATATTCTTAAGTGAAAAGATTTTTAAAGTAATGATGTGTTCACACCCATTCATGGTGTTAGGAAATAAACACTCATTAAAAGAATTAAAAAAACTTGGATATAAAACATTTGATAAATGGATAGATGAATCTTATGATGAAATGGATGATTGTAGAAGGTTTGAAAAAATAGTAGATAATCTAAAAAAAATTGTTTCAATTGAAGATAAGATAAGTTGGTTTAAGGAAATGGAAGATGTAATAAAACATAACAGAAATCAAATTAAAATAAATACAACAGAAAACATATCATATGCATTTAATTCAGTACATACTTATTTTAATGAATTTAACAAAAAAGATAGTAAATTAATATGAATGTAAATTTCGTATATAGTGATTTTTCTGATAATGGTAGGGCATTACCAAATTGTTCTGCCCAACATCCAAACTTTCATTGGTTTGATTCTACAAACTTTTTTTCATCTTACTTAAATGATGATGAGAATAATTTTACATATTGGGAAGATACTGAAAAGTTTAATATAGTAAAACATAAACTAAATAGTGTAATAAGTAATCCAACTGAGCCTTTCTTTTTTATGGTATCCCATCCGGGTCTTTGTTATAATGAAATGGATAGTCTACATAATTTAGGAATAAAACCACAAATAATAAAAAGGTTAAAAACAAATCAAAACTTTTATTTAGTTTACTTGTTAGAACATGAATCAGATTCTATAAGTGGATTAAATGTTTTGGTAGACAAATTAAATAAACTTGGAATCAGTCACAAAACTATTATTTGTAATAATAATTCTCGTATAAAAGAAAACTTTGAAAAGGTAAAAAAGATTCATAACTACGATAGTACAGCAAGGGTACACAAGTTAAACTTTTTAACATGGTCAACACTACAAGTTCTAACATTCGAAAATTCAGATTTTAAAGCTTATCCATTTGAGTGGAAAGAGAATAAAGATGGAAAGTTTTTTATGTGTAGAAATAAAGGTGGAAAGCCACATAGAATGGCAATGTTAGCTTTTATTAGAGCTTTTAAGGAATTTGAAAATAATGTAAACTACTCTTTTATTGGTAATCCCTTATATGGTGATTTGGTAAGAAAAATGAAAGATTTTTTTTCCTTTCAATTTATTATAGATAACTCAAGAGATATTTTTGAACTTATGAATTTTTATAAGGAAGATGATTATGAAAGTGGGTTAAATTGGGTAGATGAAAAAACAGGAGAATTTAAACATAAGAATTTAGCTCCGATATATTTAGTACCAGAGTTACATGAAGCTTTTGGTAATTCGTATATGAATATAGTAACAGAATCTGCATATTTTTCTGAAGAAGAAGTGGTTCACATTACAGAAAAAAGTTTTAGACCATTTTTTTACTACCAGTTTCCAATATTTTTAGCATCACCATATCATGTTAAACAACTTAAAGATTGGGGATTTGATTTATTTGATGATTTGATAGACCACTCATATGATTTAGAAGAGGATGATATGATTCGTTTTCAAATGCTTACAAAAGAATTATTAAGAATCAATTCTGATAAACAAAAGTTTATAGATTTATATCCAAAACTAAAAGATAGGTTCTTTAAAAATAAAGAAGTATTTTTAAATTTAGCACATGATGTAAAAAAACAAGATATAGAGTTTTTTAAAAACTTTATAATTGAATATAAAGAAGATATTTCAAATAAACCAATAATATGAGATTAATTGCATTTGGAGACAGTTGGACTGCAGGACATGGTGTAGAAACTGATTCTACATATAAAGAAATTGTAAATCCTCCAACATTTATTGAAAAACTTAGAGAACAAAATTCATGGCCAAGGTGGTTATCTGAAAAATTGGGGATTCCCTATGTTAATATGGGATATTGTGGATTTGGAAATGAATATATCTTAAATGAGGTTGAAAAGGCTAAAAAGTTTATACAAAAAGATGATATTGTTGTAGTAGTTTTTACATATCCCTTTAGATATAAAAAATATAGTAAACTTACACCCTTTCAAATATTCCAAATGTTTGAAAATCAATTAATTGGACATAAAAGATTTTATTTTAATGGATTTTATCCACTTTTGGAAGATGAGTATCACAATAAACTACCTAAAAACTATATTAATCCAAAAGGAACACTTTCTTATATACTGCAGGTAGAAGAAGTTGAGAAAGGAACTAATGTTTGGGAGTATGGAAGTAAATCTGTTTGGAATGATGAAAAAAACTACTATGAGGGAGATTATCATCCAAACTTAAATGGATATAAAATCATATCAGACTTTATGTTTAACGAAATACAAAAAATTTTATAATGGGAGTACAAACAAATGAACATAAAAACATATGGAACACTCATATAGAATTATTTAGAGATAAGTTAAGTGATTATAAAATAAAATCATATAATGATAACTATTCTGCTGTTATAATGGAAACTCGTGAACACCCACATTTAGAAACTGTTATAAAAAATACAATGTATTATTTGAATGAATCAGATTCTAATAACAAATGGAAGTTAGAAATATTTCATGGTAATCTAAACAAAGAATTCTGTGAAAAAATAGTAGAAGGTATTGATAATGTTGAATTACATCACATTGATTATGATTCTATGGGATTGTATGATTATGATTCAGTATTTAGAACAACAGAGTTTTGGAAAACAATAACATCTGATACTATTTTAATATTTCAAGCAGATACTGTATTGTTAAAACATGGAATTGATGAGTTTTTAAAATATTCGTATGTTGGAGCTCCATGGTTAAAACCAAAAGAGGGTAAATATGTTGGAAATGGTGGATTGGCATTACGAAATAAACAAAAAATGATAGAAGTTATAGAAAACTATCCAAACGATAACTATTTTAAAGAAGATATTTACTTTATAAAATATTTAAATGATGAAGATATAGCACCAATTGAGGTTGCACAAAGATTTGCGGTTGAAGATTTATATTATAATGACCCATTTGGGTTACATCAACCAAAAATTCAATACAAATATTTAAAAATATTGATGAAACGAGGTATAAACAACATAAATTATTAATATGAGTTACTTTAACAACAAAGAAGTGGTAATTACTGGTGGAGCAGGATTCCTTGCAACACACTTTATAACAGAATTAAATAAATTGGGTGCCAACATTACTACACATACACATAATTCTCCTTTACAAGTAAGTAAAGAGATACAAAAAGATATTACTATACTTGAAAATATAGATTTAAACAACCTTGATGATGCAATCAAACTCACAAGTGGTGTAGATTTGGTAATTCATTGTGCAGGTCATGTTTTACATCCTGGTTCAGTACGAACTGATATACAAGGTTCACTTGGAAACATCACCTTACTTGGAAATGTACTTGATGCGTGTGCTAGGAATGAAGTAGATTCGTTTTTTGACCTAAATTCATCAACTGGTTATCCCGATAGAAGATATCCTGTGAAGGAAGATGAGTTTTGGGATGAAGAACCTTACATTGCGTACTTTGGTTATGGTTGGATGAGAAGATATAGAGAAAAATTGATGGAACATACTTCAAACTTCTCTAAATTAAAGATATTCTTAGGTAGAGGTTCAGCAATCTTCGGGCCTAATGATAATTTTAACGTAAAAACTTGTCATGTGATACCTGCAATCATTAATCGTATGTTAGGTGGTGAAAATCCATTCACTGCTTGGGGTTCACCTGATGTTGTAAGGGATTTCTTGTATGTTAAGGATGTGATTAAGGGTGCATTAACAATAATCGAACATGGTAATCCAATGGAGCCTTATAATGTTGGGTATGGAGCACCAATTACGATTGGAGATATAGTAAACACGATTCAAAAAGTATCTGGTCTTACACCAGAAATAGTTTGGGATAATTCGAAACCAACTACGATACCTTTTAGGATGGTTAGTACCGAAAAAATAAATAATCTTGGATTTAAGCCAAGTTATACTTTTGAAGAAGGTATTAGAGAAACAATTGAATGGTTTAAACAAAACAAATGAATGTATTAATAACAGGAATAACAGGAATGGTTGGTTCTCATTTGGTAGATTACCTAATTGAGAATACTGATTGGGATATCTATGGATTTATTAGATGGAACGATAGATTAGATAACTTAGAACACCACTTTGATAGAATTAACAAGAAAGATAGATTGTTTTTAATCAATGGAGATTTAAATGATTTACCATCAGTAATTCAAGCAGTAGAACAATCTGAAGCAAATTATGTATTTCATTTAGCTGCTCAATCTTATCCAAAAACATCTTTCAGAGCTCCACTTGAAACTTTACAAACAAATATTATAGGTACTGCAAATTTATTAGAAGCTTTAAGAGATTATGGAGAAGATGATGTTGTAGTTCATGTTTGTGCTTCATCTGAAATATTTGGTAGAGTATCAAAAGATAAACTACCAATTGATGAAGAATGTTCTATTCACCCAGCTTCACCTTACGCGATATCAAAAGTTGGTACAGATTTACTTGGTAGATATTATGCAGAAGCATTTGGAATGGTAATAATGACAACAAGAATGTTCACTCATACAGGACCAAGGAGAGGGGATGTGTTTTCTGAATCCACATTCGCAAAACAGATTGCAATGATTGAGGCAGGATTACAAGAACCAACAATCTATGTAGGAAACCTACAATCACTTAGAACTTATGCTGATGTTAGAGATGCTGTAAAGGCGTATTATATGTTAGTAACTAAAAATCCAATCGGAGGTGAGTATTATAACATCGGTGGTGAATATACTTGTGAGATTGGTGAGATGTTAGATTATTTAATATCACAATCAACAGTTAAAGATATTAAAGTAGAAGTTGATGAAGATAGGTTAAGACCAATCGATGCAGATTTACAAGTACCAGATACTACAAAGTTTAGAGAACATACAGGTTGGAAACCAGAATACACTTTTAAACAAACCATGAATGACCTTTTAGATTATTGGAGAAATGAAATAAAAAAAGGTAGAAAATTTTTGAATAGATAATGAGAAAATTAATTTACATAAGAAAAGATGAAGATTTTTTTGATAGACTTCTCGATTTTAAGTTTACTTATGATGTAGATTACACAACTCTCGTATCAATAAATAAACTAAATAAAAAAGATAAATATGTTTACATAAAATACTTTCGAGGACATCCCTTCTTAGAAGCTAAACGATTTAAATCAGAACATGATTTATTGTTGTGGGAAAAAATGAAAGAATTTGATATAAAACTAATTTATATATCTGATAACGAATCGGGTAGTACAGATTCCATAACATGGTTTGAATCCTGGTTAACCGATAAAGGAGTAGAACTTTCTAAAGTAATTTTAATTAACAACAATAGATGGATTGATAAAATTCCTTCTAATGAAAATAAAATTCAAATAACTTCTTTTGAAAGAATTGTTTGGGAGGGTGTAAAGTGTTTAGTTAATAATAATGACCCAAACTTCGATAATGATTCTAAGAAAAAAATATTTCAATGCTATAACCGAGCGGTTAATTCGTATAGAACTTGTGTAATTTGTGATTTAATAAAAAATGATTTAATAGATGAAGTAGATTGGTCTCATCTAAGAAGGCCTGATTGGTTAGATGCAGTACCAGGAGATGTGGGTCTTACTAAATACCAAATTATAACAGGTAATACATTTAAAAGTATAGAGGATACTTATAATAATTTGGTAGATACTTGTCCTAAAAAAAGTGAGTTTGAATCACATTATGAGTTTGAAGATGAGAATGGAGCTATTGATTATAATATTTACTACAATGAAAATCCATATAAATTTTCATACATAAACATAGTAAACGAATCAAAATTTGATGAGTATGATAACTATCATATGCACGTTACAGAAAAAACACTTTTACCATTTTATTATTTTCAATTTCCATTATTTTTTGCAAATTGGAATCATGTAAAATTTGTAGAAGATAATTATGGATTGGATATGTTTAGAGATTTTATAAACCATGATTATGATTCAGAAAAAGATTTTCAAAAAAGATATAAAATGTTATTTATTGAAATAAACAGATTATATAAAATGAAAAATGAAATTAGTAAGTTTTATGTAAAAAACAGAGAAAGATTTGAAAACAATCATGAAAAGATTAGAGAACTTGTAAAATTGAAAAATAATGATGTTGAAAAGGTAAGAGGTATATTTGAACTATGATAAATAAAAAACAAGAGTGGAATCAAAGTAAATCTAAATGGGGTTTTGGTAGAACCAAAATTGATAACTTTTTAGATGAAGAAACTGCACACGAATTATATAAAGAGTGTATGGATGCACCAAAGGGTGGGTGGACTGTATTTACTCGTGCTGGTTCAAGAATGGAAGAGTTCAATGATTTGATTTCACTTCCAACCGCACATAGGGTAACTTATGATATTATGCATAGTGGTGAGTTCTTATATGAATTAGAACAAATGACAGGAATTGTTGGATTATTACCAGACCCACATTTGGTTGGAGCAGGATACTCAATAATTAGAAATAGTAAAGATTTGGGTTGTCATTATGATTTCAATTGGAATGATAGAATCAGATTACATAGAAAACTAACTTCACTTTTATATATCACACCAGATTGGGAAGATGAATGGGGAGGACATATTCAGTATTGGGATGATAACATTGATATCAATCCAAAATCACCTCTAATAGAATCAATTCCACCAAAATTTAATCGATTAGTAATTAATGAAAATGTTAAACATGGTCCGTATCACAGAGTTAGTGAAGTAAAATCACCTGAAGATAAACCAAGATGTGCAATAAGATTCTTTTACTATATTTCTAAATCAGAATATGATAAGGATAATCCACCACATCGAAGTACATATAAATCTAATGAATACTCACATCACAAATTACATGAAGAAGAAAATTGGGATGGTCACTTTGTTGGACAGGGTGGAGAAGATTATGGATATAAACCAAAATAAATGAAAGAATATAAAATAAATGACCCATGGGATTGGGTAACTCATTTTGAAAACGAGGTTGCAGAATATACAGGTTACAGATATGGTATTGCATGTGATTCAAATTCTAACGCAATAAGATTGTGTTTACACTACTTAAACATTACAGATACAGATATTGAAATACCAGCAAATACTTATGTATCAGTTCCAAATCAAATTATTTTGAGTGGTAACAGACCTCAATTTAGAGATATAAAATGGAAAGGATTGTATCCACTTGGAGACACAGGTATTATTGATGCGGCAACTGCATTTTATGAAAGTATGGGAAGAGGATATGAAGATAAATTTATGATTCTATCATTTCATCTTAAAAAAATACTAAACATAGGACAGGGTGGGATGATTCTTACAAACAGACCTGACTTCAACGAATGGGCAAGACCGATGATTTATGATGGTAGACATAAAGATAGAGTGTATAAAGAAGATGAGTTTGAATGTGTGGGTTGGCATATGTATATGAGTCCAGAATCAGCATATAAGGGTTTGGAGATATTCAATTCGGATAGAATAAAAAATTATAATGAACCATGTGGTTCATCAGAACTTTATGGAGATTTAAGAAAACAGAATATTTATAAAAAATATGTTATATGAGAAAATACCTACCTACACTTGGTGAATTAATTGATAGATTAACAATAGTTCAATTAAAAGAAGTCAAAATACCAAAACACAAAGAAGAATACCAAAAAGAGATTGAAGAAATCGTACACGATATTACAGAAATATTAACAACTGTAAAACAACTGAAAGTAGATGGAGATTTTATCAGAGCAGTAATTGTACTATCTCAAATGAATACTCATATTTGGTACAATGAAGATAATGCTAGAAATGGTGAAGATGTGGGAAATAACTTATTGTTAACACATGGATTGAATGGAATCAGAAATACTGCCAAAAATAAGATACAAGAATTAGATGGTGGTAGAAAAGATTATAAAGTAGATTGTATAGCATCAGATTTTAAAGATTGGGAAATTAGTTGGTAATGAAAGTATTAGTTATAGGAGAAAGTTGTGATGATGTTTTTATTTATGGTGATGTTTTAAGATTATCACCAGAAGCACCCGTCCCTGTCATAAAACCTTTAAGAGAAGTTTACTCAAAGGGAATGGCGGAAAATGAAGAATTAAATTTAAAATCTCTCGATGTAGATACACAACTAATATGTAATTCAGAAGAAATTGTAAAAATAAGGTACGTTGATAACTCTTATAATTACATTTTATTACGAATAGATGAAAATGATGAAGTTTCTAATCTTAATTTAGCAGAATTACCAAATCTTGATGACTTTGATTTAGTTGTATTTGCAGATTATAATAAAGGATTTTTATCAAAAGAGGATATAGAAGAAATTTCATCAAAATGTAATTGTCCAACTTTCTTAGATACAAAAAAGAAACTTGGTAATTGGTGTAAACATATTTCTTTTATAAAAATAAACTATCATGAATATTTGAGAAGTAAAGATAAGATTGATAATAATGATTGGCTGAAAGGTAAAACAATTATTACAAGAGGACCGAATGGTTGTGATTTTAATGGAAAAAACTATCCAACAAAAGAAGTTAGTGTAAAGGATGTAGCTGGTGCCGGCGATAGTTTTTTGGCAGGTTTAATATTTAAATATATACATACATATAATATTGAAGAATCAATTGAATTTGCTAACAAGTGTTCAACACAAGTTGTTCAGAAACGAGGGGTTTCGATAATTAACAAAAATGAATTATAAATGGCATCAATTAATAGAAGTATTTACTATAAGGAAAGAGCATGGAACGATATTCACATATATAGTTCAAAGGTTTTAACAGGTGGAGTTAAGATTATCCAACCCGCTGTTTATCACGAACTTAGGGGAGAGATTTCTACATTATATCATTCTGATTATTATGATAGAATGTTACCTGTTAAAGAAAGAGAAAAGGGAGTTCAATGGAAACACGATAGATATTCAAAATCTCAAGAGGGTGTATTAAGAGGAATGCACTATGATGATAAAACTTGGAAACTTATCAGTTGTATTCATGGAAAAATGTATTTGGTAGTTTTGGATGTTAGGGGTGGTAACAAAGTAACTAATCCACAATATGGAAGTTGGGAAACTTATATAATATCACCACAGACACAGACACAAGTTTTAATTCCACCTGGATTCGCGAATGGCCATTATGTGATGGAAGATAATTCTGTTTTTTATTATAAGTTAGCATATCCTGGTGAATATAATGATGTAGAGAATCAAGGAACTGTTTTTTGGAATGACCCGAAGTTCAATATAGATTGGCCTTGTACACAACCACTACTATCAAAAAGAGATACACCATGAAATTAAAGGTATTAGATAATATACTATCAAATTTTTTACCTGAACAATATTTTTTTAGAGAAAATAATTTAGAAAAAAGAAACTCAATTACTTCTGTAATATTTGAACAACTTAATTTTGAATTAGAATTTGTAAAAGAAAATGAAGTTTCTGATTTCAATGATATTTTTTACCCAATAGTAAATTTAAATAATCTAAATACAAATAACCAAGATGTATTTTCAGATGATTTAAAAAAATATATCAAAAAGGGCTTAAAGGTTATAATATTTCATTTAAACGAATGTTTTCGTGAAGATGATATTTTTTCTTTTAATCAATATTGCTTAAACAATTATATTGATACGAGTAAAATTTATTTATATGTAAACAACAAAAGAATAGAAAATTATTTGAGTGATATGAAAAGTAATATTAATTTTTATTTTCCATTTTACCAATCTATTGAACATTCTAAAATTTTACAAAAAAACAAAGTTGAATACTCAGATAAAGATAAACCATTTTTGTTTATGTGTCATAATAATAAAATGTGGAATCATAGATTATCAACTATTGTTTTATTAAAAGAAAATAATTTATTGGAGAAGGTAGATTATTCTTGCATAGATTTTAGTGTAAGTGATGATAGTGATTCATTTATTAAGGCTCTAAAATCGGATTCAAAAACTTTTATAGATTCTTATGATTCAATAATAAAAGAAGGTTCAAAGTTAAGTTTTTATGAAAAAGACAAATTTGAAAAAAATGAAATAGATTCTGGTATTATAGATGTTAATACTTTTAAAAATAGTTATGTAAATATTGTAACAGAAACAGATTTTACTGAAAATGTTATTCACATAACTGAAAAATCTCTAAAACCATTTTACTATTATCAAATACCTTTAATTGTAGCTCCATACAATCATTTAAAGGCCTTAAGAGAAATTTATGATTTTGATTTCTTTGATGATTTGATTGACCATTCATATGATTATGAAAAGAATCCAGTTAAAAGAATCAAACTAATATTTAATGAGATAAACAAAATAAAAAATAATCCAGATGTAATCAAAGATTTTTACAACTGGCACAAAGATAGATTTATAAACAATAACAAAATAGTTTGTGAAATTGTAAACAAAACAGATGATACAGATTATACAAAAAATATTTTTATATGAAAATTAAAAATTTAGATTATCATGAAGATAGGTGGGAATCGGGTAATTACTCAAAAGAAGAATTAATTGCATTTGAAGATGATATTATTTCACATTGGGAAAATGGTGAAATTAGAGGCCCAATTCACTTATCAAACGGAAACGAAGAACAGCTTATAGAAGTGTTCAAAAAAATATCTCCAACAGATTGGGTATTCTCAACTTGGAGGTCTCATTATCATGCACTTTTACATGGTGTAGAGGAATCAAAACTAAAACAAAAAATATTGGATGGTAAATCAATTACTATTGTAGATAAAGATTCTAAGTTTTACTCATCCGCAATTGTAACAGGTACTCTACCTATTTCATTAGGAGTTGCTAAATCAATCAAGTACAATGGTGGTGATGATAAAGTTTGGGTTTTTGTTGGAGATATGGCATTTGAAAGTGGAATCTTTTATGAAGTTCACAAATATGCAAGAAACTATGATTTACCACTTTATTTTGTTGTAGAAGATAATGGTGTGAGTACCAACACACCAACTTTAGATACATGGAATGGTATTCAAAGAGAACTACCAGAAGATGTAGTATATTATAATTACGAATCAAAATATCCACACTATGGTACTGGTAAGTGGGTAGTATTTTAAAAACTATGAAAAAAGAATATACACATACAACTCTTGTTACAGGATGTAGTGGGTTAGTTGGATATCATGTTGTAAAAAAATTAGCAGAATCTATACCAGATGATTATGTTGTTGTTGGTATTGATATTAAAGAACCTAAATATGACTACAAACAATTTGGTGATAAATTTGTATTTCATAATATTGATTTAACAGATTATCATAAGGTTAGTGCAATATTTGAATTATACAATATAAACGATGTAATGAATTGTTTTGGAATCAAAGGTACACCTGCAACAGCTAAATCATATCCTGTTAATTTTCTTGTACCATCAATACAAGCAAATATTAACCTTATAAAAAATTGTCAACATCATAGTGCTTATATGTGCTTTCTATCATCAGTTGGTGTATATGCATCTGCAGAAGAATTTGAAGAAGATACTGTTTGGGAAACTCTTCCATCACAACATGATTGGTTTCCTGCTTGGAGTAAAAGAGTACCTGAATTAATTATAGATGCGTATAGGCAACAATTTGGGTGGATAAATTGGACAATACTAAGACCTTCAAATATATTTGGAGAATATGATAATTACGGAGAAAATGCCATGGCTATACCAGCAACCATCAAAAAGGTTTATGAATCAGATGGAGAAATTGAAGCGTGGGGAGATGGAACACCAATAAGAGATTATGTATATGCTGGTGATGTTGCTGAAGCGTGTTTAATATCCGCTAAAAAAAGATTACATACTGAAATTATAAATGTTGGTAGTGGTGTAGAAACAACTATAAAAGAAATGATTGAAACCACAATAAAAATTAGTGGTAAAGATATAAAAATAAATTGGGATACTTCAAAACCAAATGGAGAACCAAAGAGAAAAATGAATACCGAAAAACAAGAAGATTATGGGTTGTTACCTAAGTATGGATTTGAAGAAGGTATTAGAAAAACATATGAACATTATAAAAACAATATAAATGAGTAGTCCAGAATACACACCTTATTTAGATGCTTTAACAGAAGCAATGAAACTTACAATGGAAGATGATAAAACAATATTCATCGGACAACAGATAGTTTATTATGGTAACCCAATGAGTAAAACCATTGAGGGATTACCAAAAGAAAGAATGATAGAAACACCAGTGATGGAAGAAACCCAAATGGGAATGACAATGGGATTGGCAATGACCGGTCATCAAGTTGTTACATTTTATCCAAGGTGGGATTTCTTAATTCTTGCAGTAAATCAATTAGTAAACCATTTAGATAAGTTAGAAGCAATGTCTGATGGTGAATGGAAACCAAATGTGATTGTAAGAGTTGGTAAGGGAAGTGATACACCATTAGACCCAGGCCATCAACATAAAGCAGATTATACAAATGCGTTTAGAGATATTGTTACGAATTGTACTATTGAAAAATTAGATACATCGGAAAAGATTTTACCAGCATATAAGAAAGCTTTATCTGAAGGTGGAATACATATATTAGTAGAGTATCCTGAACTATATTATAAAAATTAAATTATGAGTGTTTTAAAAAAAATATTTTTATTTCCATATGTGTACGTTAAAAGTTGGTATATCAAGAGAAAATTAAAAAAACAATATAAAAAGAAATTAGAAGAACTTCGTAAAAGAGACCCATTTATTTACAAGAATCATTAATTCTTTTTTCTTCCATATTTATATACTGACAAGGTGTACCAAATATGAATGAACTTTCCAAATTTCTCGTAGAGAGTATAATGGAGGATGCGAATCCTATTAAAAAAACAGTAGTTATCTATGTGGGTAGGTTTCAACCTATGCACAAAGGACACTATGGTACTTACCAACACCTTGTCAAAAAGTTCGGTAAGGATAATGTTTATGTTGGTACATCTGATAAGGTTGAAAAACCTAAATCACCTTTTAACTTCAAAGAGAAGGTGAAAATTATGACTACTATGTTTGGAATACCAAAATCCAAAATACATAAAGTCAGAAATCCATACAAACCCACAGAAATTCTTAAAAAGTTTGATGAGAAAACAACTGCATTCGTAACTGTTGTTGGTGAGAAAGATAAAAGTAGATTAAAGCCAGATAGTGGTAAATACTTTCAATCATACAAAGGAGAACCATCTGTGGGATATAGGGATGGTGGTTATGTTTATGTTGCACCTCAAAGTGGTGGTGGAATAAGTGGTACAGAAACTCGTAATGGTTTATCGGTTGGTTCTGATGAACAGAAAAAGGATTTCTTTAAGAAACGAGCGTATGGAAAGTTCAACGCAACTATCTTTAAGATGATTACTGATAAACTCGATGAGGGAATTGAAATTTCTAAAGAGATGATTGAGGAGTGGTTAATCAATGAGAGTTCTAAGATGGGAAGTGGTCAAGCAGATGATGGGCCAAACTTCTTTTTTCCCAATTACGATGTATTTTCCAAGATAAATGTAGATAGAGCAACACGAATTGGTTATGAGGTAGTTAATATGATTTCTAACAAAGAGTTAGAAGATATTTACGACCATCCAATTTATCCCAATGGGCCTGTTGGAGCGGTAACACCTTTTCCTGCTGGTATCTTGGGTACAACAACTGCAAATAACCAAGTAGATATCTATTCAACTGATGCTTATTCTAAGTGGTTTAAGCATGTAACTCGTAGTGCATCAATGGTTGGTTATGAGTTAGTAAAAGGATTGGGAATCAATAAGGATGTAAAAGATGCATCGTTAGATTCTCAAAAAGGTGATAAGAAAGCACAACAAGAGTATGAAGCATCTTTAAATGAAAATATAGTACTACCAATTAAAGTTGGGGATACTATTATGACTGGTAGATTTAAAAACAAGAAAACAATTGTTAAATCAATCGGTAAAGATGAACATGGGATGCCTACTATTAATGGTAGAAAAGTAGTTAACTTCAGAATGGTTAAGGAAGGGTTTATATCAGAACTTGCAGGAACAGCTGTAAAGTGTAAAAAGTGTAATCACTCTTGGGAAATTGAATCTGAAGATACCGAAAAGTACTTATGTCATTCATGTGGATGGGATTCTCAGAAACAAGAGTATGATTTTGATGCATTTGATTCTTGGAAAGAGAAAATGGGTTTGAATGAAGAACTCGATGAACGAGGGAAAATGAGACCTTCTGATAAATTGAGAAGAAAAGCGGCAATGGCTGGTAAGAGAGCTCAAATAGCAAGAAGAAGAGCAAGAACGATGAAAAGAAGAAAACCTCTTGCTAAACTTAAGAAGATTGCTTACAAAATGGCATACAGACAAGTTTATGATGAGTTTGCAAAAGATTTATTTCCTGATATCAAAAAATCTGATTTAAGTATAAAACAATCACAAGTAGTTCACAAAAACGTAGTTAGAAAAAAAGGTAGAATAATGAAAAGAGCTAAGTTTAGATTTCTACCAGCTCTTAGACAAAAAGAATTTGATAAGTTTCAAGGTAAAAACGAAAACATGATTGGGTATGCAGGACCTGAAGATATGAAACGTTTTGATAAACAAAATAAGGAATATAGAAAAACAGCAGATTCCGATAAAGAGTATCAATACGAACCAATCAAAGAAGTAAATGAATTCTTTTACATGGATTTTAAAAAGTATGTTTATAAAAACAGAAAACAAATCAACCAAAAGATAAAAGGATTATCAGATAAAGAAAAAAAGAAGTTTTTAGAGTTACTTTGGAAAAAACAAATTGGTAAAGGATTTGGTAAAGATGTAGATGGTAGTGAATTACACCAAATGTTAAAAAAAGACAAAGTAGTTAAAGAAGGATTAAAAGAATTAGGAATAAAAGATTTTAAATCGTTATTTAAGAAAATGCCTTCTGATTTACAAAAGAGAGTTTACAATCTAAAGAACTTTGGACAGAGAGTAGATAAACATCCTGAAGGAAATGTTCTTAAACACACAATCACAGTTGTAAATCGTTCAATCAAAGAAGATGATATTGATATTGCAATTGCAGCAATGTTCCATGATATAGGAAAAGATGAAACTGCTGGTATCCATCCAAAGAAAGGACATATTACTCACTTCGGTCATGAGAAAGTATCTGCGAACTTGGTAAACAAATACAAAAAATGGATTCAATCAGTTGGTGGAGATGTGGATTCGGTTCATTATATCGTAAAAAATCATATGAGATACAAACAACTATCTGATATGAGACCAAAGAAACAGGCAGATTTAAAATCACATCCTTTATTTAGTAAACTAAGTAAATTTTCTAAACACGATAGAGGTGGATTGGATGAATCTACTTTAAAATTAAGAGTTCCATCAGATATTCTAAAAATTCAAAAAGGATTTAAAAAGAATGGTAAGAAACTTTATGTAGTTGGTGGAGCTGTAAGGGATGCTATACTTGGAAAATCACCAAAGGACTTTGATTTGGCAACAGATGCAAAACCAGATGAGGTTTTAAAGATTGCCAAGGATTTAGGAATGAAAACTGTTGAGGTTGGTAAATCATTCGGAGTTGTAATGGTTGGTGGACATGAAATAGCAACATTTAGAAAAGATATTGGTAAAGGTAGGAGACCTTCATCTGTTGATTATACAGATATCGAGGGTGATGTACGAAGAAGAGATTTAACTATTAATGCTTTATTCTATGATATCGATAGAAAAGAGATAGTTGATTTAGTTGGTGGTATAAAAGATTTACAAAAGAAGAAAATCAGAACAGTTGGTAAGGCAGAAGAAAGATTTGATGAGGACCCGTTAAGAAAACTAAGAGCTTTAAGATTCCAAGCAAGGTTGGGTGGTAACTTAGATAAAGAATTACTTGATGCTTTACAAAAAGACCCATCACTTAAAGGAGTATCATTTGAAAGAGTTAGAGATGAGGTTATAAAATCAATCAAATCAGCTAAAGATACTAAAAAGTATATGGAGTTGAATGATAAGATTGGATTCACTTCACTAATATTCCCAAATCTTAAAATATCTAAACCTTACATCAAGGATAATGATTATATCTTGTTCCTTGCATCACTATTCAAAAAGAATTCACCTTCGGTATTAGGAAAACAATTAAACAAATTAACTTATTCTAATGACGAAAAAAATAATATTGTATTTTTAGTATCATTACAACACTTTAGACCAGAAGAAATTGTAGTATTCAAGAAACTACAAGAAAAAACATCTTTATCAGATGACCAAATCCTTAAATTTGGTAAGTTGATTGGGAAGGATATGAAAAAGTTCGTAAACTTTAACTTATCTATTGGTGGAAAGGATGTTCCATCTGATATCAAAGGACCTGAAATAGGATTGTGGATTAAAAATAAAGAAAAGGAAAAATTTATGAATGAAATAGAACAACTAATAAGTGATATTGATGATAAGTTGGTTGAAATGTTTTTACCAAACACTAAAACACCACAACAACTAATAAAAGAAAACATAAACGAATCTAAATTACTCCAAGAAGGTGGTGCGTATGGACATATGTCTCACCCATTTGATACTGATATCAATTTAACCTTTGGACAACTTAAAGATATCGTAAATAGAGCACTTGAAGGTACACTTGAGTACACCAGAGAGAAAACCGATGGTCAAGCTCTTGCTATTTCATGGAGAGATGGGAGATTAGTAGCAGCAAGAAACAAAGGACACTTAAAAAACAAAGGTGAGAACGCTTTAGATATCAAAGGTGTATCAGATAAGTTCCAAGGTAGAGGAGGTTTATCAGATGCATACAATTATGCTATGAAAGACCTTTCAAATGCAATAAAATCCCTTTCAGATAAACAAAGAGATAAGGTATTCAAACAAGGAGCGTGTTTTATGAACCTTGAAGTGATATATCCAACATCAGTTAATGTGATTCCTTATGGCCAAGCGTTACTTGTATTTCATGGAACTATGGAATATAACGATGAGGGTGTTGCTATAGGTGAAAATGGTGAAGCAGCAAGAATATTAGCTGGTATGATTAAACAAGTGAACAAAGATGTACAAGATAACTACACTATTCAAGGCCCACCTGTTGTAAAATTACCAAAATCACAAGATTTATCTAAAAAACGTAGTAAATATTCATCACAGATATCTAAATTACAGAAAGAATTTAGTTTAAAGGATACTGATGGTGTTGCAAACTATCACCAAGCATGGTGGGAACAATGGGTTGATAAAAATTCACCATCAACACTCGATAACAAAACCAAAATGGGGTTAGTTAAGAGATGGGCATTCATGGATAAGAAGTTTAGATTAGATAAAAAGAATATTACTGATGAAAAAACATTAGAGTGGGCTAAGAAAACAGATAAAGATGACCAAAAAAAGATTTCTAAACAGAATCTAATGAAGTTTGAACAGATTTTCTTAGGATTAGGTGCAGAAGTATTAGAATTTACTTCATCTGCTTTAACTGTTAATCCTGATTCCGCAGTTCGTGATATGAAAAAACGAATTGATAAAACAATCAAAGATGTTAAGAAATCAGGTGACCCAAAGAAGATAGAAAAACTTAAATTAGAACTTGGTAGATTAAATTCTATTGGTGGTTCTAATAAAATTGTACCAAATGAAGGTATTGTATTCTTATATAATGGTAATACTTTCAAACTCACAGGAACATTTGCATCAGTAAATCAAATACTCGGTATTTTCTTCTAAAATTTCGGTTTCTCTATTTTTATATATTTATATACACAACATAACCTAATGTATAATAATGGGAAAAGAATTTAAAAAGAAATATATGCATCCAACTCGTAGAAAGTTGGTAGATATGGTTCAGACAGGAAAGTATGATAAAAATACAACTGTTGGTTGGACTAAAAAGAAAGAATCTCATAAAGTAGGTGATGTTTGGGAAGATGAACATAGTAAATATGAACAAAAAGAAGGCTATGTTTTAAAAACGGGTAAAAATTCTGAAGCATTACAAGAAATCAGAAAATATCTCGAAGAAAAATCAAAATGTAAAAACTCTGAGTGTAAAACTATTAAAAAATCTGCAAAAGATTTGAAGTTTATACAAAATGGTGGGTTTTGCATGAATTGTACATCAATAAGAGAAACCGAATTAAGAGCGGTTGGATTATTTCAAGAATATCAAGATTATAAGATATTTACTCGTATGATTGTGTTTGGTAAAACAAAATTAGAAGAATTAAAACAATCACTAAAAGATATCAAACCATTTTATGAATATGTAAATGAAGATGGAACGGTTGAAAAGTGGGAATTACCAAATTCGATTGAAGATACAAAAAAAGATATTCAAGAAATGATAGATAATGGGACAAAAGAAATCGAAGAGTTAGAAAACAAAAGAATTAAGGCCTTCGATATATTAAAGGAAAAAAATTATGAGCATTTTATTTAGTTTACTATCAAAAAGGTGGAAAGAATTATTTATCCTACTATTAATAGGAGTTATCTTTTTAATGAGAGGATGTGGAACGGATTTCGAAGATAAAGAAATCATTAATGTAGATGGTAAAGATTTTGAATTAATAAAAAAAGAAATAGATACTGTATTTGTAGAAAAAGAAGTTAAAGTAACAAAGTATGTACCAAAGTACATTACAAAAGAAGTAATTAAAGAAGTTGAAATACCAATAGATGTAGATTCACTTGCAATTATTAAAGATTATTTTTCTAAAATAACAGTAAAAGATACATTGAACTTAACTTATGAGTTCCCAACAGAAGTAACTGATTCATTAGGAGCAAAACCAGATAGTAGTTTAGGATTTGGTATTCTTACTGATGTTATTTCACAAAATAGAATCGAATCAAGAGAAATTGATTGGTTCTTCAAGATTCCAACTGTTTACAATACTACCATTGTAAAAGAGTTACCTAAAAACGAATTTTATTATGGTTTCGGATTAGGAGTTGACCAAACAAATGGGTTTGGTAACTTAAGTGTTAATGGATTGTTAAAAACTAAGAAGATGAATATCTATGGATTGAATGTAGGTTTATCTAATCAAGGTGGAGAATACAAACCATTCGTTGGAACATCTCTCTATTGGAAAATAGGAAAAAAATAAAAAATGGCTAAACAGAGTTTAAAGGAAATAATTAAACTTGAGTATCAAAAATGTGCACAAGACCCAATCTACTTTATGAAAAAGTATTGTATGATTCAGCATCCTGTGCGAGGTAAGATTCCTTTTCACTTATATCAGTTTCAAGAAAGAACTTTAGACCAATTCGCAGAACATCGTTATAACATTATCCTTAAATCTCGACAAACAGGTATCTCAACCTTAACTGCGGGATTTTCACTTTGGAAAATGTTATTCAATCAAGATTTTAATGTATTAGTAATTGCAACTAAACAAGAAGTTGCCAAGAACCTTGTAACGAAGGTTCGTGTAATGAATCAGTACTTACCATCATGGTTAAAACAAACAACAGTAGAAGATAACAAACTATCCTTAAGATACTCGAATGGTTCTCAGATAAAAGCAACTTCAGCCGCTGGTGATGCTGGTCGTTCTGAAGCATTATCCTTATTGGTATTTGATGAAGCTGCATTTATTGATAAGATTGAAGATATTTGGATATCAGCACAATCTACCTTATCAACGGGTGGTAATGCAATTATTCTTTCTACACCAAATGGTGTCGGAAATTTCTTTCATAAAACTTGGGTAGGTGCTGAAGAAGAAGAAAACGGATTCAATCCAATCAGATTACATTGGAGTGTTCATCCTGAAAGAAATCAAGATTGGAGAGATGAACAAGAAGTACTATTAGGAGTAAAGGGAGCCGCACAAGAATGTGATTGTGATTTCGTTTCTTCTGGTGATACTGTGATTGACCCTCAACTTCTTATGTTCTATAAAGAATCCTTTTGTCAAGAACCAATAGAGAAAACAGGATTCGATGGAAACCTTTGGAAGTGGGAATATCCCAACTATAATAAAACATATATGGTAGTTGCGGATGTTGCTCGTGGAGATTCAACTGATTATTCAGCATGTCATGTTATAGATGTTGAAGAAGCTTCACAAGTTGCAGAATACAGAGGTAAATTGGATACTAAAGATTTTGGAAACTTTTTAGTTTCATTGGCAACTGATTACAATCAAGCACTATTAGTAATTGAAAACGCAAATATTGGTTGGGCAGTTATACAACAAGTAATTGATAGAGGATATGGAAATCTTTTCTACATGAGTAAAGATTTAAAGTATGTAGATGTTGAACATCAACTATCAAATAGATACCGTGCCGAGGAACGAGGGATGGTTGCAGGATTTTCGACAACTTCTAAAACTCGACCTTTGATTATATCAAAGTTGGATGATTATTTTAGAGATAAATCTGTAACAGTTCGTTCAACACGATTAATTGATGAATTGTTTACATTTATATGGAGAGGAAATAGAGCCGAAGCCATGAGTGGATACAATGATGATTTAACAATGGCATTCGCAATCGGATTGTGGGTTAGAGATACTGCACTTAGATTAAGACAAGAAGGAATTGATTTAACAAAACAAGCATTAGGTGGTATTGGAGCACATTCATTGGATGTAGTTGGTATGGGATTTGGTGGTAACTCTTCAATGGAAGATAATCCTTGGAAACAAAGGGTTGGTGATAGAGATGAGGATTTAACTTGGTTAATTAAATAAATCTATATTTATATAGTAAGGAGAAAAATATTATGATTTCAATGAAAAAATTAATTAGTGAAAACGAAAACGAATCTTATTGTAATGAGTATTTCGTAGAAAATTACAATGATATTAAAGAATTCTGTGAATTCATGGAATCGTATAAATCTGATATTAACGAAGCAGAATACCAAGGAAGAAAAGTAAAACTTGGTAAACCAATGCAAGGTGATGTTAAAAAATTCAAAGTATATGTTAAAAATCCTCAAGGTAATGTAGTAAAAGTAAACTTTGGTCACAAAGGTAAGGGAAATGAAAAGACGATGAAAATTCGTAAGAACAATCCAGATGCAAGAAAAGCATTTAGAGCAAGACACAATTGTGATTCACCAGGTCCAAGACATAAAGCTAGATACTGGTCATGTAGAAAGTGGTAAAATAAAATTAAAAGGTTATAAAATTAAATTAGGAACAAGATGGCAGATACTTCATTTTTTGGTAGATTAACGAAACTCTTCAGAGCTCAAGCAGTTGTTACTGTCGATAAAGATGGTAAGAGAAAAGTTGTTGATACCGATGAAAGACAACAAACAAATTTATCTTCTCTAAGAGATAGATATACGAAACTACAAAAAAGTTTCTTTGAACAAGCAGGTGGTGCTCAATCAATGGCATACCAACAAGTTCGTAGAGAAGTTTTTAGAGATTACGATGCGATGGATAACGACCCAATATTAGCATCAGCTCTCGATATATACGCAGATGAATCAACACTAAAGAACGAATTTGGTGATACTCTTATGATTCACTCAGATAATCAAAAAGTACAAGATTTATTAAACAACTTATTCTATGATATTCTTAATGTTGAATTCAACTTATGGCCATGGGTAAGAAATATGTGTAAGTATGGGGATTTCTTCTTAGGTTTAGAAATTGCTGAAGGTAAAGGTATTGTTAACGTAACACCTCATTCAGTTTACAACACAGAAAGATTAGAAAGAACAGACCCTTCAAATCCAAATTCAGTAAAATTTAAAATTACTGAGGACCCGAATGGAAAAGAACAATATGAAAACTTTGAAGTTGCTCATTTTAGATTATTAGCAGATACTAACTGGTTACCATATGGTAAATCTATGATTGAGAATGGTAGAAGATTGTGGAAACAATTATCTTTAATGGAAGATGCTATGTTAATCCATAGAATTATGAGAGCACCTGAAAAAAGAGTTTTCAAAATTGATATCGGTAATATCCCACCAACAGAAGTAGATAACTATATGCAAAGAATTATGAACAAAATGAAGAAAGTTCCTTTTGTTGATAGAAATACTGGTGATTACAACTTAAAGTACAATATGCAAAACCTAACAGAAGATTTCTATCTTCCTGTTCGTGGTGGTGATAGTGGAACATCTATTGATAATCTTGCAGGATTAGAGTATGCAACCATCGATGATATTGATTACCTAAAAAATAAATTATTCGCAGCATTAAAGATTCCAAGAGCTTATTTAGGATATGAGGAAAATGTAAATGGTAAAGCAACTCTTGCCGCTGAAGATGTAAGATTTGCAAGAACAATAGAAAGAATCCAAAGAACAGTAATTTCAGAATTATCTAAGATTGCAATTGTTCACTTATACTCACAAGGAATTACTGATTCAGAAATGACTAACTTTGAATTAGGATTAGTAAATCCATCTACAATTTACGAACAAGAAAAAGTAAACTTGTGGAGTGAAAAAATTAGATTGGCTCAAGATATTCAAGGTCTTAATATGTTATCCAAAGATTGGGTATATGAAAACATCTTTAAACTAAGTGGTGGTGAACAAGATGAACAGAGAGTTAGGATGTTGGATGACTTAAAAGATAGATTTAGATTCCGTTCTATTGAAGATGAAGGTTCAGACCCTGCACAAGAAGATGAAGAACCAGATGATATAGAAGAACAAATTGAAAATATCAAAAAAGAAATTAAAGATAAAGGTGGTAGACCAAGAGAGGGTGGAACTTATAAAAAAGATAAACATCCACTTGGTAGAGACCCACTCGGTGATGATGAAAGAACGAAAAAACGTTCAAGAACTTCTGAAGATAAGGCAATTAAATATATTAATGGTATAGCGGCTAAAAGGAAGTATTTACACGAAATGAAAGGTATGTTAGATGAAAATAATATACTTGACCAAGAATAATTTAGTTTAACTTTTATAATTTTATATTTATATTAGGGAATTTTTACTATATCATAATAGGAAACAAATAAGATGAGAAAAATAAAACATTCAAAATTTAAGAATACTGGATTCCTTTTTGAGCTTTTAACTCGACAAATTACCGTTGAAATACTTAATGGTAGCGAGGAAAAGTCAAAAGGAATCATCAAAGAATTCTATGGAAGAGGAACTGAGCTATCAAAAGAACTCAGATTATTCAACCTACTTATAAACGAAAAATACAATACAGATTCAAAGGCTGAAAAGTTTATTGATGCTATTTTAGAAGCACATACTAAAATAAATTATACAAAACTTCAACGAGAAAAGTACAATCTTGTTAAATCCATCAAGGAGAACTTCGAAATTAATAATTTCTTATCTTCCCCGGTAACAAACTACAAAATTTTAGCTTCAATTCATAAACTTTTTGAAGGTAAAAAGAATGATATTCTTGATGTTAAGGACGTATTCGATTCTAAAATCACTCTTGTAGAACACATCTCATCTAATTCCCAAAATTCAAAAGGTGTTACGCAAGATAAATTAGTAGAGGAATATAGAAAACAAGAGAAGGACCTAAGGTTGTTGACATATAAAATACTTGTTGAAACTTTTAACAAAAAATATACTACTCTAAATGAATCACAGAAGGGTTTATTAAGAGAATATATTAATAACGTAACTAATACATCAAAGTTTAACGAGTATTATGATTCTCAATTAGTCGAAACTATTACTACTTTACATGGTATGTACAAGAGTATGAAGGATAAGATTACAAAAATCAAGTTGAGAGAAACAATTAATGTTCTTAAAAAACAAAAAATTGGTAAAAAGATTACCGATGAACAAGTTTCAGCTTTGATGATGTCTTATGAATTGATTAAGGAGATAAAAAATGTCAATGAACGAAAATCTTAAAGAGTATTTAGATGAATTAATTCAAGAAATTGAAAAAGAACTTGAAGAGGCTACTACAACAGGTAACGTAGCTGGTTACCAAACCCCTAAAGCATTTTCTGATAAAGGTAAATCTGATAAAAAAAGAAAGAAAAAAATCGCAACTGCACTTGGTTATAGTGTAGTGGGTGATGATGTTGATAACATCTCTGAGGCAATCAAAGGTAGAAACAACAAAACAGGTGAATCCTTTGGAATGGTTATCGGTTCTGATAAACAAGGTAACAATGGATACGAACTTACCGTAAGAAAAACTTACAATTCAAGAATAAGTGCATATGGATTTATTTTTGATAAAGATTCCAACCTAACTGATATTCGTGATTATGGATATTCACTCGATGGTAAGTTTCCTGATATGAAAGGTCATGCAAGTTCAACATCAGTAAGACCTAACAAAAGAGAAACTATTACTCAAATAGCTAAAATTACTTCCCCAGCATTTGCAAAAAAGATTTATCAGCACGTTCAAAAGAATAACAAAATGGATGAATCAGTAAACGAAGCTTCTAAATTAGCTATGGGTATTGCTGGATTCACTGGTACTCGTGGTGTTGCTGTTGATGATTTTATCAATACACATAACATCGATGCAAAAAAACTTTTTAACTTTGTAAAAAAAGGAAATTTAAAAGATAGAATGGCATTCGTATCAGCAATTGCTGGTAGACCTAATAACAAAATGTTTAAAATGATTACCAAACAATTTGGTGAATCAGTAAACGAAGCAATGAAACCATCACAAGTTCGTTCAGCAATCTCAAAGGTTAAAAAACAACTAATGAGAAAGTGGAAACAAAAAGGTGGATATGAAAACTTCGGTCAAAAAGAATTAGATAAAATGAAATCTAAGTTTGATTACAATCCTTATGGTTCACCAGATGAAAGACAAATTTCTAAGATGTTAGATGGGTTTGATAATTGGGCAATGAACTATGATGGTAATATGAGGGAAGATATATCTGAAGCCAAAGTAAAAAGACCCGTTAATCGTTGGTTAGAATTAAAAAACGATGAAACAATGCATCCTCATAAGAAGATGGCAATGGGTTTAAAAGAATTAAAGTATCAGTTAAGAGAAACTGAAAAGTTCTTTAATTGGTATAATAAAATAAAAACTATGAATGAGTTAGATTCCAATCAGTATTGGAAAAGAACAAATAAACATATTTATAGTATAAAAGAGAAACTAATTAATATCGCTAAAACGATACAGGAGATTGAAAAATGAAAATAACAAGAGAACACTTAAAAAATATTGTAAGAGAAACCTTACAAGAAGAATCTGAATATCAAGAATTTTTCAAGAAGGCTTTAGAAAAGGCTGGTAAGTCAATTCCTGCAATGTCTGATGAAGAAAAAAAGAAATTCTTTAACAACATAGAAAAAACTTGGAGTGGTAGAGGAAAAAAGAATGAAAGATTTGGTAGAGGAGATGAAACTGAATTAGATGAGTTAACAAAGGCTCAAGAAAAATTACCACCAGCACTTAAAAAGGCAATAGAGAAAAAAGAAGGTAAAAAAGAATCAGTTGATGAATCAATCAACGAAGGACCTTCTACTGAAGAAAAAAGAATTGCAATGTTGGCTGTTAGAAAACAAGCTAAATACAGAAATGTAAGTTTGGAACAGGCAATACAAGACCAAATCAATGCTCTTGAAGAATTAAAGAGAGATGCAAAGAGAGGTAAATTAAAATAAAATGACTAAGAGAGAGTTGTATGATATAATCAATGAGGAAATTGTTAACTTTAAAAAAGGAAAGATTAACGAAGAACTCAATGAATCTGATAAGGATTTAATAAGAAAAATCATCAGACAGGAAGTATCTGCAATCTTTTTCGATTTATTTAAACGAAGAAAAACTTGGGGAGCATAATGGGACAATTATTAATAGAAACAAACCTATTCGAAGGTAAAGTAAATGAAGATGATAGTGGAAGAACTATTGTTAAGGGTATTTTACAAAGAGCAGGTGCTGAAAATCAAAATGGAAGGATATATCCTAAAGAAATTTTGATGAGAGAAGCTAAAAAATACGAAACACTTATTAAAGAAAGAAGAGCACTTGGTGAATTAGACCATCCAGATTCTTCTGTAATCAATCTAAAGAACGTATCTCATAACGTAAGAGAGATACATTGGGATAATGATGATTTAGTAGGAACAGTTGAGATTCTACCAACTCCAAGTGGTAATATCTTAAAAGAACTACTTAAAGCAGGTATCCTTTTAGGTATATCATCAAGAGGTATGGGTTCAGTAGAACCTCTATCAGGTGGTAAAGTACAAGTAGGTGAAGATTTTGAATTGATTGGTTGGGATTTTGTTTCTAATCCATCAACTCATGGAGCATTTATGACTCCAATGAACGAATCTGTTAATAAAGAACTTATTAAACAAGGTGAAGTTTGTAACGAGTGGTGTAAATCACAAGATTTGATGAGAGAAATTATAACAGAAATAGGTTAAGACCATGGGATTTAATGTACAGGACTTTATGTCCAAAAATAAATTTAAGTTAGGTAAAGTTACCAGAGAAGTAGGAGAAACTCCATTCAAAGGTGGGCATAACGATATAAGAAAAACAAACTATGAAGTTAAGTTAACTGAAGATGGTAAACTTGATTTATATACACATAAAACGGAGACAAAAGAATTATGATTAAATTGACTGAACTTTTAAAAGAAGAAGAAACCTTCACAGCAATCAATAAAGATAGTGGTGAAGTTTCTGTATTTAAATCCAAAGATGCAAGAGATTCAGCTGTAAAGGCAGGTACTCACACTAAAGCTAAAGATTCGGAAAATGGTGATGATAAAAAAGATACTCCTAAAGTGAACATCTTTGATAAACCTAAAAAGGATGAACCTAAGAAAGATGAACCTGTAAGGGATGACCAAACCGATGCACAGATAGAAGATGTTCAAAATAATATTGATGATATGCCCGGTGATGAAATACAAGATTATGCAGAATCAGATATATTCCCATATCTTAAAGGAAAAGATTTGGAACTTGCAAAAATGTATGTAGATGATATTGATGCGGCAGGGGATGATTTTGATAGAAGTGCTGATTTAAGAAAAGATTTAAAAGATTTATTTGATAAGAAAATGAGTTTAGAGAACACCTCTACAAGATTAAAAGATTTATTACCAGAAGGATTAATCAACGAAGGAACTCGTTCTCAAGTTGGTATCATTGATAGAAGTGGTAAGATTGCATCAGCGTATGTTCACTACGATGGATATCCATCTAATATGAAACCAGGTCTTAAAAAACACATGAAGAACGAAAAAGATGTTCTTACTTTAATTAAAAAGGGTGGAGCAAGTGGAATCTTTGATGATAAAGAAATTGAATATTATAATGAAAAATCACAACCATTAAAAGGAACTGAAAAAGATATACAAGGATATATTAAAAATGCTGGAAACAAAGGTGGTGCAGAATTTGTATATTTATATAATATGAAAGATAGAAAATGGTATTTCGCCGATGTTTATAAAGATAAAGATTTAAAAAAATTATTTTAAGGAGAGTACAATGATTAAATTAACAGATATATTGAACGAAGGAAGAATGGGTAAAGACGAAATCAATCAAGAATTGATTAATGTTAAAAATCCAAAAGAACTTGATATGCTTTTTAGAAATATGGAAAATGCAGGTGAAGAAAAACTTTTCGCTAGATTATATCATAACTCAACAAATCCGAAATTACAAAAGGCATTTTTTGATGCTATAAAAAAAGAATTAAAAAGATATCCAGAAGGACTTGTATAAAATTAAAGGAGAGTA